>MDTA01184711.1_pt1 | contig 10819 bp, 12 predicted proteins | sample 811151 | NCBI WGS metagenome assembly MDTA01 (sample SAMN05326648, study PRJNA326480) | marine metagenome | isolation source: seawater | place: Indian Ocean: South | collected 2010 | reverse complement strand
CTTAGACTTAGCTTACATTCAACCAGTGTTTACCAATATCCCAGGATTTGGAACAGTGTTTGTTCGTGACATAGACCAAGATGCTAACGCTAGAATTGGAAAAGCAATTTATATGGAGATGGGATTCGAGTTCGGACCTCCTTCATATCACTGCAAAATTCAAGCAGTTTCATAAATTAAAATTGAAGATTAGGGTGGAACTCCACCTCCACCCTTTTCTTCTGCTATAGTAAGGAAAGTATGATTAAGTCAAAAACAGCTTTAATAGATGTATCAGCAGACAACAACAATTCTTTAGGTGTTGCTACAGATGGAATGCTACTTTGTGGTATTCAATTTCCTGCAGCTATGACCGGTACAAGTGTTACATTTGATTTTTCAATGGACAACAGCACATTTGTTGACGTAAAAGAAACAGACGGAACAGACGTAACTTACACAATATCTGTAGGAGATATGGTAAGAGTTGACCCTTCAGGATGGGCATTTGCTAGCAATGGTTACGTTAGGGTAACTTCAAATGGTAGCGAAGCTGCAGACAGAAAAATAATATTACACTTTAGACACAGTTAGGAGCAACCATGGGTATGCTCTTAATGCTCAAAGAAGGTAAAAACGAAATTAGAATCGATATTGATTCTAAAGGTACTGACGAAATAGAATCTTCAGTTTCATTGTTTGAAGATGAAGCAGCGAAAAGTGGCGAGTTTACTATGGCTACTTTTGGTATATCAGCTTACGCAAAAGAAATAGAGAGGACTGCTTAATGAGTTCAACAGTAAGAGATTTAGTAGATAGAACATTTAGAGAGTATTTAGAACCTGCTGATGAACTTAATTCTTATACAGCAGTTGCATCAACGTTAAGTTCTTCTGCAACAACATTATCATTTGACCCTGACCTTCTTACACAAGAAGAAGAAGATGTTATGGATGCAGGAACAATATTAGAAATAGACCAAGAACTTTTATATTGTACTGGATTAGATACTGTAAATAACTTTGTTACAGTAGTTAGAGGTGTGAGGGGAACAACAGCAGACTCACACGATGTGGGAGCTATTGTTAAAATTGCACCTGCTTTTACAAGATTAGCTGTATTTGAAGCTGTTAAAGACCAAATAAATAATTTGTTTCCAACATTATTTGCAACAGAAACAAAAGAACTATCATCTTCTATAGGTTATACATTAATTGGTTCATACGATAGTCCAGGAGATGCAAACTATCTTGTATCAATACTGAGTGCTATATCTCAATATACAGATTTTGCTTCAGGTAGTGACACTACAGGAGTTAGCTTTTTACCAGTAACTTGTTCTTTAGTAGAACTTCCAAATCCTTTTACATATACAGATTCTGATGGAGTTTCCAGGACTATAACATATTCATCAGGACCTAATGTTGTTCATGCTGTACAATTTTCAGGTATAGCTCAAGGACAAACAGCTTATGTAACATTTAAAAAAAAGTTTATTGAGCCTACTGCAGAATCAACTTCACTGTCTTCAGTAGGTTTAGAACCTGAATATGAACCTATAATTATGGCAGGTGTTGCTGCACAATTAATGTCAGGTAGAGATATACCATCTGCAACAACAAAATTTATAACAGAACAAATGGCAATACAAGGTTATCCTGTTGGTTCAAGTAATAGTATTAGAAATTCTTTATTGCAATATCAACAGTTGCTTATAAATCAAGCAAGAAAATATCTCAGAGCTAAATATCCTGAATCAGTATCTGTTGATGGTTTGGTTTATGGAATACAGGCATAATGCCAAGAATAGCTACAAGAGGGGATGTATCTAATCCAAAAAGAAAAGGATACGATTTTCGTATTGATGACTTTTTGTTTAGAGCTGCAGTAGGACCTAACAGACAGATGACAATAGAGTCATCAGATGTTAGAGGTCAAGAAATAGATGTTAGACAAAATGCAGAAGACTTTTCTAAAAATATAGGTCGTATATATTCACGTAATGATTTTTCAGGTGGAAGTAATTTAGATATTGCACATAGAAGAAATGGTGGTGCAACAGATATACAAAGATTTTGGGATAGTAAAGGAGTAGAAGTATTTGGTAAAGATAGAGGAACAACTTATGATGTTCAATTACTTCACACCACACAACAATCAACAGGTGCTTCTTTTTCGTCAACAGATGATGACAATGCTTTAGCTATTGTTGGCACTACAATTTATGTATCTGATGATGCAACATTAAAATTTTCTACAGACGGAGGAGAAAACTTTAACCCAGTAACAACAGGTTTAACTGCCGGTTATCATATAAAAGGATTAGCTGCACATGGAGATTTGTTATACATTACTGCAAACAATGGTTCTGCAGGAGAAATAGAAACATGGGATGGTACTACCTCAACACAAAAATTATCAGCAGCAGTTTATGACAAAATATTTTCAGTTAAAGGTAAATTTTTAGTAACAATAGGAAATGCAATACATCAATATGATGGAGCTACAACAGTAGGTTCTGCAATAGTTACACTACCTTCCGGTCAAACATTTACAGATGTTGCAGATGTTGGTGCAGTTATTTTAGCTACAGCAACAGACGGAAGAATATATGCTATTAAAGATGTAACTGGGACCTTTACTGCTAATGGTCAAACAGAATTATCGTCCAATGAAATTCCTACTTGTGTTGCTGAAGTACAAGGAGAGATTTTTTATGGAACAAAAGAAATACAAACATCTGCAGCAAAAGTTATAGGAAGACTGTACAGAGCAAGACTTACTACTGCAGATAATTTATATATATTGTCTAATCAGCAATTAATTAAAGAATGGAACATAGATTCAGTAACAGCACAACCTATGTTTTTATTTTCAACCAGGGATTCTGTCTATACAGGTATTAAGGAATCATCTACAGAAACATTTTTGTGGAGATATTATTTACCTACTGCAGGTATAGCTAGAGACCTTGAGTTTGAAGCAGGTGGATTAGTAAAAGGAATAAATAAATTAGACGAAAAACTTATAGGAATAGTAGGTGGTAGTGGTTTTTATAAAGAAACAGATAACTTTTTACCTGAAGGATATTTAATTACAGCAGCAGCAGACTTTTTTACAGCAGAAAAGAAACAATTTGTAGAAGCACAAATAGAAACAAGCAATATAGATTCATGTACATCTGCTGAATTACACATATCAGATAATTTAGAAAGTATAAACAATAGTGATGATGCTAACTGGGACTTAGTGCTAAATGTTATTTCAGGAGAAGGAACAGTAACAGCACAAACCAATAAAGTTTCAAGGTACATTTCTATGAAACTTGTTATAAAATCTGCAGTACCAAATGTAACACCAAAAGTACAATCAATACTTACAAGAGCATTAGCAAGACCTGAACTTGTAGTTGTACAAATACCTGTAAACCTAAGTGATAGAGTTGAAAGACCTTTTAGAAAACCTATAACAGTTAAAAATTTAGGAGAAACTATATATCAATCTTTAAAAGATAAAGAGGGAAGTTCTGTAACTTTAGAATTGTTTGACCCTGCTGAAGTAATTAGAGGAGTTGTAGAGTCTATACAATATCCTATAACAGGTGGATTACCTGACTGGGGCAGTGTAACTCAATATGCAATTATTACAGTAAGAGGGACAAGGCAAGAGATTTATGGTACTGTTACATCAGGCGATATATATGCCGTAAATAGTTTTGCAAAGATAAGATTTGGATAGTAAAAAAAACTATATGTTAAAAAATATTGTGTATAATGGAGAAGAATGACAGCAAGAGAAACTAATTTAGTAAACGCTTTTGAGACTACCCTAGCAGCTCAGTTAGCTAGTGGTGGTACATCAATGAACCTAACAGATGACCCAGGTATTGACGCACCTGTTTATTTTGTAATAGACCCGGACAATGACAGCAACAGAGAAGTTGTATTGTGGTCATCAGGAACAAACCATGCAGCAGCAACCATTACAAGAGACATAGATGGCAAGCACGGAACAGACCCAACACATGCAGCAGGAACACAAGTTAGATTAGCTGTTGTAAAACAACACATAGAAGAAGCACACGATGCTATACAGCAAGGTTTTGTATTAGAAGATGGAGACGGAACAGAAGTAACAATAGCTCCTTCCGTAGCTTCAGGTGTATATACACAAAGAGAAGTTAAATTTATTGATTCAGGTGGTCTTGATATTAACTGGACAGATACTGACGCAGGTACTGACGGAGACCCTTATGATTTAACATTCACATTAGATTTAAATGGATTAACTGCAGGTACGGTAGACATAGCTGCAGATAGTATTGCAATAATAGATGCTGATGATTCTAATTTAACAAAGAAAGAGTCATTAGCTGATGTTATAGCAGCTATAGATGGAACAGGTTTGACAGCTAGTTCCGGTGTATTGTCTGTTGACGCTTCACAAGCTATTACAGCTTTGACAGGAGGAGACCTTACAATATACGATGATACAAATAATGCTGATGTATCTTTAAAGATGGGTACTTCTGCAACAGAAGCATTAAGCATTGAAGTATTAAATGGAAGTAGCAATAAGACTGCTGAAGAAATTAAAATATCTACATCTACAGCATCAGGCACAGCTAACCACGGTAAAATATCAATTTATATTGACGACACAGAAATACTAGATATTGACGATGGTGGTATTGATATGGCATCAGGTAAGACTGTAGCTATAGACGGAACAGACATAGTAGCACATACAGCAGGTGCATTAATAGATTTTGATGGAACAGACATTGATGTAGATTTATCAGAAGCAGCAGAAGCAGCTATTGCTGATGGCGATTACGTATTATTTTTAGATGGTGGTGCTACAGGTACTGCTGCTAAAGAAGCTATTGCAGATGTTGCAACATTGTTTGCAGGAACAGGACTTACAGCTTCAAGCTCAGTCATATCTGTAGATGCTTCCCAGGCTATAACAGCTTTAACTGGAGGAGATTTAACTATCTATGATGATGCTAACAATGCTGATGTATCACTTAAAATGGGAACATCTGCTACTGAAGCATTATCTATAGAAGTATTAAACGGCTCTTCTAACAAAACAGCAGAAGAAATTAAAATTTCTACATCAACTGCTTCAGGTACAGCTAATCATGGAAAAATTTCTATATACATTGATGACACAGAGATTTTAGACATTGATGATGGAGGTATAGACCTTGCATCAGGAATGACTTTTGCAATTGACGGAACTAATTTACCTACTGTAGGTGGAGATAGTTTAAATTCTGTAGCAGCAGGAGCAGTAAATCAAGCAGCAGACAGTATTGTATTTATAGATGCTGATGATAGCAATGCAACAAAGAAAGAAAGTATTGCAGATTTTGTTGAAGCTATAAACGGTTCAGGTATAGATGCGTCATCAGGAACATTAGTTAACGCAGCAATAGGTAAACAATCTATGTGGATTCCTGCAGCAGCTATGTATCCTACAGCATCAAATGGTTGTGCAGCTATTGCAGCAGCAGAAACAACAGCAGGAAGACCTGATATGTACACTTTAGATTTCGATGCTTCATCAGATGAAAACGCACAGTTCTCAGTAGCAATGCCTTCATATTGGAATGAAGGAACAGTAACTTTCCAAGTTTATTGGACAACAGCAGCAACAGATACAGACGGTGTTGCTTGGGCATTATCAGGAGTAGCTTGTTCTGACAATGACACTATAGATGTGGCATTTGGAACAGCAGTTGTTGTAACAGATGATGCACTAGGTGCAGCAGAAGATTTATGCGTAACTGCAGAGTCAGGTGCAGTAACATTAGCAGGAAGCCCTGCAGCAGGAGACTTAGCTTACTTTAATATTTTAAGGGATGTCTCAGACAGTAATGATGACATGGCAGAAGACGCAAGACTTATAGGGATTAAATTATTCTACACAGTAGATGACGTACACGAGGCTTAATAAATGGTAGGACCAAGCTCATTCGGTTATCAAGTCTCAGGATTCGGTGGAGGTTCAGCTCCAAAACCTGATTTAGTAGTTTCATATTTAGTTGTAGCAGGTGGTGCCGGTGGTGCTACAGGTAATGACGCAGGTGGTGGAGGTGGAGCAGGTGGTTATCGTACATTTGCTGACCAAACACTCACTCCAGGCACAGCTTACGCAGTTGTAGTAGGTGCAGGTGGCAGCAGTGGTAGTGGAAATGGTAACAACTCAACTTTTCATAATAATTCATCATCTTATGGTGGTGCAGGTCGTGCTAATGCTAACGGTAACAATGGTGGTTCAGGTGGTGGACCAGGTTGGCAAGGACAAACAGGTGGCTCAGGAAACGTTGGTGGATATTCTCCATCCGAAGGTAATAATGGTGGAAACCTTTACTTTGCAGGTGGTGGTGGAGGAGGTGCCAGTGGTGCCGGTGGTTTTGGAGGAACTGGTGGAGGAAACGGTGGTGCCGGTTCTCAATGGTTAGACTCTAACTACTACGCAGGTGGTGGTGGTGGAGGTGGCGACCATAACAGAAATGGTGGAGCTCAATCATCAGGTGGACAAGGTGGTGGAGGAAACGGACAAGGTGGTGGTCAAGGTTCAGCAGGTGCAGCTAACACCGGTGGTGGTGGTGGTGGCTCAAGAAGTCACAACAGCAAAGCCAGTTTCAGTGGTGGTTCAGGAGTTATAGGTTTAAAATATCCAAAAGAATATGTGTTAACAGCAGGTGCAGGAGTTACTATAAGTTCTGAAACTGTAGATGGAGATAGTAAATACGCTTACTGCACAGCAGGCAGTGGAAACGTTAGTTGGAGTTAATTAAATGGCTCATTACGCTTTATTAGATGGAGACTCAATAGTCACACAAGTTATTACTGGTATTGATGAAGACGATACAAGCACTTTACCTTCTGAATTTTCATCATGGGAAGAATTTTATGGAGACCAACATGGTAAAACATGTAAAAGAACTTCATATAATACCGTAGGAGGAAGTCATCTTCTTAGTGGAACACCTTTTAGAGGAAACTATGCAGGTATAGGTATGAAGTATGATGCAAGTAATGACGTATTTTATGAACAACAACCTTATGCTAGTTGGACTTTAAATACATCAACATGGGAATGGGAAGCTCCAGTTGCATATCCAACATTAACAGAGGAAGAACATACAGGAGACGAAGTAGTTAGTTATGAATGGGACGAAAGCGTAACTAATTGGGTTAGAAGAACTCCTTAAATATATAATAGGTGGAGCTATGACAACAAACATATATTGGTTTCTTATACAAAAAGAAGATTTGCCCCCTGCAATGTTGTACGAAGATGTACAATTTAAAAAAACAATAGTGCCTATATGTCCACAAACTGTTGCTTTAGACAAAAGAACATTAGTTATTAATATGCCATTTAACTTAACATTACAAAGAAAAGAAGATGGTAGTTATTATGCAGAAAGCACAGAAGTAGTAGGTCAATCTTTATGGGAAGATAGACCTGTATTAGCAATAGATACTGAAACTAAATTAAAAGGTTATGAAGAATACCCTATACTGCATATTAAAATACCATATATATTTCTTACTGAAAATAAAAATATAACTTATTATTTACAAGGTCCTAAATCTAACACTAAACATAGTTTAAAAAATGTTATATTTGCAGAAGGTATGTTAAGTCCTGGACAATATGCAAGAGCAGTAGACGTAGCTATGATTATTCCTAATAACGAAAAGGTAACATTTGTTAAAGGAGAACCACTTGTTTATTTATATTTCAGTGATGATATTAATTTAAAAGAAATAATACCTAATCAACCAATATTAAATTACATGACATCCATATACGGTGTTACTAATTATGTAAGAGGAGTTAGAAAAATATTTAAAAAAGCAAGCAGAAAATACCCTTACAAAGAATTAAAAAATTGTGAGATTGTAAATGCCGACTAGATTAGCAGTTATTGGCAAAGGAACAGCAGGTGCTATGGCTTATAATCATTTTGCAAATTATACAAATTATGAAATAGATTGTTACTTTGACAGTACAAAAAAAGAACAAAGTGTAGGAGAAGGAACAACAATAAGTTTACCTAGAACACTACATCATACTATAGGTTTTGAATACTATATGTTACCTGAAGTAGATGGGCATTATAAAAATGGTATTGAATATATTGACTGGACTAATAAAAATTTTATGCACACATTTCCTGCTCCTGACATATCTATGCACTTTAACGCAGTTAAATTACAAGAATATTTAAAAGATAAAAATAAAAATAGAGTAACTTTTAAAGATGTAAATGTAGAAAATATATATGATATAAATGCAGATTACATAATAGATTGTTCAGGCACTCCAAGTAATTATGCTGAACATAGTGTTGCAAAATATATACCAGTAAACGCAGTTTACGTTAGACAATGTATGTGGGATTTCCCAAGATATGATTATACATTATGTATTGCTAGACCTTACGGATGGATATTTGGGATACCATTAAGAAATAGAATTTCTTTTGGGTATTTGTATAACAATAAAATAAATAAATTAAAAGATGTTGAAGAAGATTTGTTAAATGTAATTGAATCATACAAGTTAAAAGATAATTTAACAGAAGTGCAAGGCAAAGCACAGTTTAAAAATTACTATAGAAAAGAAAATTTTTATGAAAGAATTACGTACAACGGTAATGCTTCGTTTTTCTTAGAGCCTATGGAAGCTACCAGTTTAACTACAGTAGACAACATTAACAGAAAAGTATTTGATATATTAGAAAATAATGCAGATTACAACACACAAAATATATGGTATAAAGAAAAATTTAAAGAACTTCAAGATATTATTGTGATGCACTACTTAGGTGCAACTAAATATGACACAGAGTTTTGGGACTATGCAAAAGAATTAGCACAAGATTGTTTAAGCAATACATCATACAGATTTAAAGATATACTTAAAAATGTACACGATAATAATTACGAATTAGATGATGATTATGGTGTATGGGGAATGCACAGTTTTAAACAAAACATATATTCTATGAATATATTAAAAGCATTGGAGGATTTAAATGTTTAAAAAAGAAAATCCATTGGTAGAATTTAGCACACCATTTAAAGGGTTAGAAAAAATACCTAGTTGTAGACCACAACCTGCTAAAAATTTTATACCAAAATGGTTTGAAAACTTAAGTCCTACTATAGATGTTATACCTGATACTAGAAAAAATATACTTAGAGAATTAGATACAGTAGAAGATAGCGTAGGTAGATTAAAACCTAAAATGAAAACCGTAAAAACTTGTCCTAGTTTTGCTATGTTATTTCATAGTGGATGGGTAATACCTGCACATACAGATATGTATTTAAGGTGGGATGCACAGGGAGGTTATGCTTGGGAAACACCTTATGAAAAATATGAAATACAAATACACGATGATGAACAAATGGTAAATCATTTACCTCCTGCTGCTAATGCGTCAAAAGTATTTAAAATAATAAGTCCTTGGTTTGTAAAGACTGCACCTGGATATAGTATGTATCAATTGCCTATGTTTTATCACTATAATCCTGATTGGTATATTCCTTTTGGTGTATTAGAAACAGATAAACACCCTGTGCTTAACCATCAAGTAATAATGACCACTAATAAATATGAAGTAGTTATTAAACAAGGAGAACCATTAGCACATTATTTACCTTTTAAACGTGAAGAGTACGATATGAATATAGTTCCCTGGACTAATAAATGGGATGACCTTGTAGAAGAAAATGTAGTAAAAATACATGGTAAGTTTCGTGGAGGTTATTACAAAAATGTCTAATTCTATAAAAGTATTTCCAAGAATTAAAGAGTATGAACCATTAGTGGAGTTGTCCCCACCACAACCTGCCAATAAATTTTTACCTGATTGGTATAAAACACAAACTAAATTACAACGTGAAGACTCGGATACTTTGTTTGCTTCTAGTTGCCCTGCTATAAAAGATTACATGTTAGACGGAATAGTTTTTCCGTTGTGGTCTGATGTTGAAATAACTATAGAACATAAAGAACAAGTAACTTGGAATGTAAGAGTAGGAGATAGTTTAGCAATGCCTAAAGGACATCATTGGGTGCAAACACACCATAACTCACAGACAATAGGTATGAAATTAAATTCTTTAGAAAGTTTAGGAGCATTAAAATTTATACCTCCTTATTACATTAAGACAGAAGATAACATTGGATTAGAATTTATAGATACGTTTTATCATTTCAGAAAAGATATAAGACTTTTACCTGGACAAGTGGAAACAGATATATGGAATGAAGTAAACTTTCCTTTTGAATTTTATAAAGATGTAGATGATTTAATAGGAACAACTATAAAAATAAAAGCAGGGACTCCTCTAATATTAGCTAAACCTTATGACATAAAAAGACACAAGTACGAAGTTGACGTACTTGAATACGATGATAAAGCCACTAAAGACTTTATAAAAAATGATGTATTAAATGCAGCTAGTTCTTATGATTGGACTACTTATAGGAAACGCTTTAGAAAATAATATTATATGATATAATCCTACATCATGGATTTTTTAACAGGTTTTATTATAGGATATCTTATAAAAGAAATAGGATTGTATCTTAAAAGATTAGCTAATTATAAGCCACATCCAAAAGATGATTGGGATTGGATTTCACACGAGGATTTACCGTAAATGACCAACAACAATGGCTACACACAGAAGGAATTACTCAATATGGTCATTGAAAGACTTGATAGATTGGAAGAAAAACTAGATGCAAAACTAGATAAAGCAGAGTTTTACAAAGTATTAACGCTACTTGTAGCATTAGG
>MDTA01112601.1_pt1 | contig 10819 bp, 7 predicted proteins | sample 811151 | NCBI WGS metagenome assembly MDTA01 (sample SAMN05326648, study PRJNA326480) | marine metagenome | isolation source: seawater | place: Indian Ocean: South | collected 2010 | reverse complement strand
CTCAGGATGCCCTGGGGGAAATCACCGGGCATCTGACCCCGGATGAGCTTCTGGGGAAAATATTCAGCAGTTTCTGCATCGGGAAATAATTCAGGAAGGAGCCGTCAGCCCGCCCTGGGCTCAGACAAACTCTACATCTACACCGAGAACTTTCCTCCGTACAACATGAGTTCCACCGGCCGTGCCTTCGAGCATAACGGCGATGGCATTGATGGACTGTGCACCGAGATGGTGAAAGCGGTGCTGCAGGCGTCCGGGCTGGACTATGTCATCAAGCTCCGGAACTGGGATTACGGCTACAACCGGGCCCTGAACAAAAAGAACCACGGGATCTTCTGCACCACCTATACCGAAAGCCGGGCACCGCAGTTCAAGTGGGTAGGGCCATTGGCGAACAACCTGTGGACCATCTTTGCCCCGGCCGGCACCAACCTGCAGATCGACGATCTGGAAGATACCCGGGGTTTGCTGTATGCCGGCTATCGCGGTGACGTCATGACCGAATACCTGCTGGAGCGCGGCTATAAGGTCTCGGAGATGGAAAGCGACGATCTGAACCCGAAGCGCCTGGAACTGGGACAGGTTGACCTCTGGATTGCGGACCAGCTGGCCGGGCCCTATTTTGCCTCCCAGCAGGATGTGGAAGGGCTGGTTCCGGTGTATTCGTTCAACAAGACCGAACTGTACCTGGCCATGAACATGGAAACGCCGGACGAGGTGATCCAGAAACTGAATCAGGGCCTGGAAACCATCAAGAACAACGGAATCTACGAGGCTATTGAGACCAAGTACGGCCTCTGATCAGAGCTTTGTTCCATTGCAAAAGGGGAAGCCACTGGCTTCCCCTTTTTCGTTATTGGGCCATCGCTTAACCGGTGCGGCGCAGATCCGGTGAACGAACCGGGCGCAGGGCCTCGGTATGGCTGCGATTGCCCAGAAAGTCGGGCCGCGGTTTGTTGCCGCAGAATGGCTGTTCCAGACGGTTTTCCACACTGTTGTAGACGAAGAACAGATTGCTGCGGGGCCAGGGTGACATATTGGCATTGGAGGCATGCAACGTGTTGCACTCGAATATGATCAGAGAGCCCGCTGGCCCGGTAGGCGCCTGGATGCCGTACTGATCGGCCATCTTCTGCAGGTCCTGCTCGTTGGGGACCCCCAGCTCCTGCTTTTTCAGTGAGGACTGGTAGTTGTCCTCGGGCGTGCGGCCGACACAGGGCACAAACGTTTTGTGGGAGCCGGGAATCAGCATCAATGGGCCGTTGAATGGTGTGTTGTCGGTGAGGGCGATGGAAAAGCTGACGGCCCGCATGCGCGGCATACCGTCCTCGGCGTGCCAGGTCTCGAAATCCGAATGCCAGTCAAAGCCCTTGCCGTGGAAACCGGGTTTGAAATTGATGCGTGACTGGTGGATGTAGGCATCACTGCCCAGTAGCTGGTGCACCATATCCAGCAGGCGGGACTCCCGGGTCAGTCGGTCGAAGCGATCAGACAGTTCGTGGATCCCGAAAATAGAGCGGATTTCCTGCTTGCCCGGCTCAGTAATAGTGCCTTCGGAACGCAGGATGCTGTCGTCATTCTCATAGGCTCGCAGGTCGTCCCGGAAACGTTTGACTGTTTCCTGATCCAGAAAGTTGTTGAATACCAGAAAGCCGTCCCGTTCATACCGGGCCAGTTCAGTTTCGCTCAGCGGCCCATTGTGGCGGTCGGTTCCCTGGCTGTGGATAACCGGGTCCTTGCGCTCGAAACTCTCTGCCGGGCGCTCGAGGCGGGTGGGATAAAAGTCGTCAGTACGATTGTCCATTTTCGAACCTCCTTCTTTTATACGCGAGAATGGTGATGTCTCTAAAAGTTGTTAAACCTCAGTGCATTGTGAGAAAAGTGGTAAGGCAGGGGGGAAGTTGAGGTCGTATCAACGGGATTTCAACCCCGGTTTCCGGATGGTCATGAACAGTCAAAAATGTCCCGGGCAGAGCCCGGGACGGGAAAATACCGGAGGTTAACCGGTAAAGGCCATCTCTTCCGGCGCCACCTGCATGAGGTTGCGGGTCGGGCTCAGCATGCTGGTGGCGTGGGCCTGGGCCCGGGGCAGCAAGCGCTCATAATAGAACTCGGCGGTCGCCAGCTTGGTGCGGTAAAAGGCGTCAGATTCAGCGCCGCCGTTTTCCAGTTTATCGCTGGCCACCGCCGCCTGGCGTAGCCACATGTACGCCATGGTCACGTAGCCGCTGTACATCAGGAAGTCGTTGGCGGCGGCGCTGACCACGTCGCGATCCTTGCGTGCTGCCAGCATCACGCGCACGGTCAGCAGGTTCCACTGGGCGGTCAGTTTCAGCAGCTCCACCGCCATCGGCCGCAGTTGTTTGTTGGTCAGGTGCTTGCGGGCAAAATTGGCCACCTTGAGGGTGAATTCCCGCACTGCTCCGCCCTGGGTCATCAGTAAGACCTTGCGCCCGAGCAGGTCCAGGGCCTGGATGCCGGTTGTACCTTCGTACAGGGTGGCAATACGGGTATCCCGGACAATCTGCTCCATACCGTGTTCGCGGATGTAGCCATGACCGCCGAACACCTGCATGCCCAGATTGGTGGCCTCACAGCCCAGCTCGGTCAGGAATCCCTTCAGGATTGGCGTCAGGAAGCCGAGTTTGTCGTCATATTTCTCAACCTTGGCGGTATCGCCTGCGGTATGCGCTTCCACCATATGGTCCGCGATCTTGGCGGCGTAATAGAGCATGGAGCGGCCGCCTTCCGCGATGGCTTTCTGGGTCAGCAGCATACGCCGGACATCGGCATGGTGAATCAGGCTGTCTGCAACTTCATCCGGCTCTTTCTTGCCGGACAGCGCCCGCATGGAACGGCGCTCCCTGGCGTAATCCAGAGGCCACTGATAGGACAGCTCGGCTGGGCCAACCCCCTGAATTGCCGTACCGATGCGGGCTGTGTTCATAAAGGTGAACATGCACTCCAGGCCCTGATTCTCCGGGCCGATCAGATAGCCGGCGGCGCCATCGAAATTCATCACACAGGTGGCCGAAGCCTTGATGCCCATTTTCTTCTCCAGCGCGCCGCAACTGACGGCGTTGCGCTCACCGACACCGCCCTGGGCATCGGGCAGGAACTTGGGCACGATAAACAGGCTGATGCCTTTGGTGCCTTTCGGGGCATCCGGCAGACGGGCCAGCACGATGTGAACGATGTTTTCGGTCAGATCGTGCTCGCCTGAGGAAATGAAGATCTTGGTGCCTGTGAGTTTGTAGCTGCCGTCGGCCTGGGGTTCGGCCCGGGTTTTGACCTGGCCCAGGTCGGTACCGCACTGGGGCTCGGTCAGGCACATGGTGCCGCCCCAGCGGCCTTCGGTCAGCGGCGCCAGATAAGTCTGTTGCTGCTGCTCATCGCCGTGCAGATAGATGGTGTTCATGGCCCCCAGGGACAGGCCCGGGTACATGGAAAAGGACCAGTTGGCGGTGCCCATCATTTCCTGCTTCAACAGGCCCATGGAGGCCGGCAGGCCCTGGCCCCCGAATTCCTCCGGTGCCGACAGGCCCTGCCAGCCGCCCATCACATATTGCTCGTAGGCTTCTTTATAGCCCTTGGGGGTGATCACTTCACCGTTTTCCAGGTGGCACCCTTCTTCGTCGCCGGACTGATACAGCGGGCTCAGCACCTCTTCGCAGAAACGGCCGCATTCGCTCAGAATGGCGTCGACAATGTCGGGCGTGGCGTTCTCACCGGAGGCCAGTGTCTGGTAGTGCCGCGGGTAATCGAATACGTCATTGAGCAGGAATTTCATGTCCCTCAGGGGCGCTTTATACACAGGCATAGCCAGTCCTCACATGCATTGATCATCCGGAATTGGTTGGGCCAGAAAGGCCACTGTGTGTGCAGTTGTACGGTATTCCCGGCGGGCTGCCATTGACGGAAAGCGCTGGTGCCGGTGTCAGAATGGACAATTGGCTGAAATGACGGTTGGGCCCGGGGACTGATCGGGCACGGCCATGGGTCCGTAATGCTGTAAACGTTCTGTTGCTATCCGGTAGTCGCCAAGGAGTGTAAAAGTCATGCAAACGCAGCCTTTCCCCGGTCTTTTCCATGGTCTTCGAAGCGGTGGTCTTATACTGTTAATGACCCTGATGCTGGCAGGGTGTGCCGGGCCGAATCTGGAGGATTATCAGGGCCAGGCACCGGAGCTGGTGCCCTCGGAGTTTTTCCGGGGCGAACTTTCGGCCCGGGGGGTGGTCAAGGACTACGCCGGCCAGGTTATCCGTACCTTCGACGCAGACATTGTGGCCAGTTGGGATGAAAACGGTGTCGGTACGCTGGATGAGGTGTTCCGTTTCAACGACGGCGAGGTCCAGACCCGGATCTGGACGCTGACACCGGACAACGGCAGCTATCACGCCAGCGCCGGCGACGTGGTGGAAGCCGGCACCATGCGCTGGCAGGGCAACGCCATACACATGAATTATGTCCTGCGGGTGGCATACGGCGATGGCACGATCGATGTCCGGATGGACGACTGGATGTACCTGGTTACTCCCGACACCCTGATCAACCAGACCACCATGAGCAAGTGGGGTGTCGATGTGGGTGAAGTGGTGTTGGTGATTCAGAAACATGAAAGCGGGGCTGTCCCGCAGAACTGAACTCGGAAAGGTTTGCGATACCCATGTGGAAGCAATGGCTGATTGCGGTGGTACTGGTTGCAGCGGGTGCCGGAAGTGCGGTGTTCTTTTTGGCGATGGATTCCTCGTCCACAGAACAGGCCGGTGAGGAGCCGAGGGCCAGCAAAGTCAGTGCAGTGGCGCCCAGATTGCAGCAGGTCAGGGATGAGATTCGTTCGGTGGCCAACCTCAAGGCACTGAATGCCGTGGAACTGACCACCGAAGTCACCGGTCGGGTGGTGCAGATCAACCTCGAACCCGGACAGAAAGTATCTCAGGGCGATGTCCTGTTACGTCTCGACGATCGTCAGGCCCGTGCCGATCTCCAGGTGATTGAAGCCCAGCTGGCCGATGCCAGGCGGCAACTGGAGCGGGCCCAGCGTTTGCGCTCCAACAATAGCGTGTCCCAGTCCCAGGTGGATGAACTGGTCACCGCCGTGAGTGTGGCTGAAGCCCAGCGACAGGCTGCCCGGGTGCGGCTGGAAAACCATCGCATTGAAGCGCCGTTCTCCGGTGTGGTGGGCCTGAGCGACATCAGCGTGGGGGCATATCTGCAAGCGGGCACCACCATTACCACGCTGGACACCACCGATCGAATGGAAATGGGTTTTGCGGTTCCGGAACGTTTTGTCGGCCAGGTTCGGGTAGGCCAATCGGTGATTGCCTCCTCGCCGGCATTCCCAGACGAGGTCTTCCGGGGAGAGCTGGTGGAACTCGCCACCCGCATCAGCGAATTGAGCCGAACCCTGTCGGTGCGAGCCTTTATCGATAATCCGGACGGTCGTCTGCGGCCGGGCCAGTTCATGTCGGCGTCACTGACCCTGCAGGAACGGGAAGGGCTGGTGATTCCGGAGCAGGCAGTGATGATTCGTGGCGACGACAAGTATGTGTTTGTTGCCGAAGACGGCGTGGCACGCCGGGTATCGGTGGCGACCGGTTCGCGCATGCCCGGTCTGGTGGAAATTACCTCTGGCCTGACCCTGGACGATGCCGTGGTAGTAACCGGGCAGGATCGCCTGAGTACCGGCGACCGCATTGAAGTACAGAGTAACGACCAGGCGATTCCGGAAAACCGGTTTGCCCGGACCGTGGAGTCCTGATCCATGGTGCTGTCCGATGTCTCCATCAAACGCCCGGTGTTTGCCACCGTTCTGAGCCTGCTGATTGTCGTATTCGGCGTGGCCGCCTTGCTGGGCTTGCCGGTTCGGGAGTATCCGGATATTGATCCGCCGGTGGTTTCGGTGTCCACCGATTACACCGGCGCTGCGGCGGAAGTGGTCGACACCCAGATTACCCAGGTGATTGAAGGGGCCATCAGTGGCATTGAAGGCATTCGCTCCATCGAATCCTCAACCGAACAGGGTGAATCCCGAACCTCAATAGAATTTGATACCTCCCGGGATGTCGACATTGCCGCCAACGACGTACGCGATGCGGTGTCCAGGGTTCTGAACCAGTTGCCGGATGAGGCCGATCCCCCGGTGGTTCAAAAAGCCGATTCCGATGCCCGGCCAATGATGTGGATAACTCTGATCAGTGACGTCTGGGACAGTGCCGAACTCAGTGACTTTGCCGATCGGGTTCTGGCAGACCGGTTATCGGTTCTGGACGGTGTTGCCGATGTCCGGATTGGCGGTGAACGCCGTTACGCCATCCGGGTCTGGCTCGACCGCACCCGCCTGGCGGCCCGCAACATAACCGTTGCCGAGGTGGAGCAGGCACTGCGGCAGAACAACGTGGAGTTACCGGCCGGTTCAGTGGACTCCTCCACCCGCAACTTTACCGTGCGCGCGGAAGGGCGGTTGTCAAATGTGGAAGATTTCCGCAATCTGGTGATCCGCCGGGATGGCAACGACCTGTTGCGCCTGGGCGAGGTTGCCAATGTTCAGGTCGGGGTGGAATCGGATGTTGGTCGTTTGCGGGCCAATGGCGAAACCGCTATCGGGATGGGGGTAATCCGCCAGTCCAAGGCCAACACGGTAGCGGTGTCGGATGCGGTGAAGGCGGAGCTGGTGAAGATTCGCGAGACCTTGCCGCCGGAAGTGCGTATTGCCGAGAGCTATGACGAATCGGTGTTTATCCGGGCTTCGATCAAAGAGGTTCTGACCACGCTGGCGATTGCGGTATCGCTGGTGATACTGGTTATCTTCCTGTTCCTGCGCTCCTGGCGCGCAACCCTGATTCCGGCGGTCACCATTCCGGTGGCGGTGATCGGTGCGTTTATCGGCCTGGGTTTCCTGGGCTTTTCCATCAACGTACTTACCCTGTTGGCCATCATTCTGGCCATCGGCCTGGTGGTGGACGATGCCATTGTCATGCTGGAGAACATCCAGCGTCGCATTGATGAAGGCGAACCACCGTTGCTGGCGGCCTACCGGGGCGCCAAGCAGGTGGCTTTCGCGGTGATCGCCACCACGCTGACTCTGGTGGCGGTGTTTGTGCCCATCTCGTTCATGGGCGGCAACGTGGGCCGGTTGTTTGCGGAATTTGGCTTCACCCTGGCTGCCGCCGTGGTGGTCTCCAGCCTGGTCGCTCTGACCCTGGCGCCGATGCTCTGTTCCAAGTGGCTCCGGCACAGTCCCGAAAGTGCCGAGGGGCATCGGCTCTGGGCCTTCAGTGAGCGCATCCTGAACGGCCTCACCCACGGCTATCAGAGAATGCTGCGGTTTTCCCTGAACCAGCCCGGGCTGTTGCTCGGGCTCGGTATCGTCGGGCTGATTGTGGCGGTGGTGATTTTTCCCCGTTTGCCCCAGGAACTGGCCCCGACCGAAGACCGCGGCGTAATCATCATGCCCGTCAGCGCGCCCCGGGGCTCAACCGTCGAATTTACCGATCACTTTGTCAAACAGGCCGAAGAGCGACTGTTGCCCTACCTGGATGACGGTATCGCCGAGCGTTTCCTGTCCATCGTCGGATTCCGGGATGAAGAAGACAATGCCTTCATGATCATGGGGTTGGTGCCCTGGGAACAGCGGGAGATCAAGCAGCAGCAGGTCACCACCGAGATTCGCGACAAGCTGTCTGACATTTCCGGGGTGCGGATCAGTGTCATTAACCCGCCGGGGCTGGGCCAGCGCGGCTTCAATCAGCCAGTGGAGTTTGTCATTGCCGGCCCGGACTATGAGTCGGTGCAGGCCTGGAGTGAGGAGATCGTTGAACGGGCAAAGGAAAACCCGAATCTGCTGAATGTCGACACCGATTTTGAGCTGACCCGGCCGGAACTGAAGGTCAACATTGACCGCGACCGGGCAGCGGATCTGGATATCACCATCGAAGACGTAGGCCTCACCCTGCAGACCATGCTCGCTTCCCGGCAGGTAACCACCTATCTGGATCGGGGCCGGGAATACGACGTCATTATCCAGGCGGACGATGCCGACCGGGCCACGCCCGGTGATATGGAGCAGATCTTCCTGCGGCCTCGGGCAGGTGGGGAACTGATTCCGCTCAAGGCTCTGGTATCTGTGGAAGAGATCGGGGCCAATCCGGATCTGCGCCGGATTGACCGGCTGCCGGCGGTGGTGGTGAGTGCGTCCCTGGCCGAGGGCTATGATCTGGGTTCAGCGCTGACCTACCTGAATAACCTGGCTGTGGATAACCTGCCGCCGGAGGCCCGGCTCAGTTACAAGGGCCTGTCCCAGGAATTCCAGGATTCCTCGGCGGCCATCTACCTGACCTTCGGGCTGGCGTTTATTATCGTGTTCCTGGTGCTGGCGGCCCAGTTCGAGAGCTGGATCCACCCGCTGATTATCATGCTGTCGGTGCCGCTGGCGGTGACCGGTGCGCTGATCGCGCTGGCTTGGTCGGGCATCAGTCTGAACATCTACAGCCAGATTGGCATCATTATGCTGCTGGGACTGATGGCCAAGAACGGCATTTTGATCGTGGAATTTGCCAACCAGCTTCGGGACAAGGGCTACGAGGTGAAAGAAGCCATTCTGGAAGGCGCCAGCCTGCGCTTCCGTCCGGTACTGATGACCACCATATCTACGGTGTTCGGGGCGGTTCCGCTGGTGATTGCCACTGGTGCCGGGGCCGAGAGCCGGGCGGCCATCGGCATGGTGATCCTGGGTGGCCTGATTTTCGCCACCACCCTGACTCTGTTCATTATCCCGGTGTTGTACAACCTTCTGGCCCGCTTTGCGAAATCCTCGAACGCGGTGGAGCAGGAGCTGGAACGCCTGGCAGCGGGCCCATCCGGCGGTAGCAGTTCGGCGGCGGTGCCACAGCGCAAGGCGGACGATTTCTGAACCCGACCGGGTGAAATCCCGGTATCAAAGGGTGTCCGGGAACAGAACCTGACCGTCCAGGACCTCATCCGGATGGATATCCACGCAGAAGATCCGGTGGCCCTGGGCCAGTGAGGTGCCGGTGGACAGGGTGACGGTTCGTCGGGCGTCCGGAAGGGCGACGTAGGGACGACTGCAGCTGATGTGTTGCGGTCGCTCCAGGGCGTTGCGGAAATATTCCCGATGGCTCCAGCAGGCGCCAGCGGACTGATACAGCGGGTTGAATGCGGCATTCCGGGAAGCCCCGGATTGGGCCAGACTACCTTGCTGAACCCCTTTTTGATCGAGCAGGAAGCATCGCCGTACGCCCTCCATTTGCAGCAGAGGCCGGCAGACCCGATCAAATTCCTCGCCCCGGGCCAGGGCATGGCAGGCATCCATGATTTCGAATCTCAGCAGCTTGAGATAGGTCTCGCGGGTCCTGAAATCGTTCTGGCACCAGCGTTCGGATTCAGACATGACCTGTCGCAACGCGGTTTCGGCGGTCTGTGTCAGTTCTTCGGACCCTTGCCCCGGTCGGGCAAACAGAAAGCCCTGCAGCAGATCTGCTTCGGTGGCCAGCGCAATGTGAGCCTGGGCATTGTTCTCTATGCCTTCAATCAGCACCAGGCTGCCACTCTCCCGAATCATCCGGACCAGGCTGTTCAACAGCAATCGCGCCCGGGTGTGATCCTGGGCGTTCATCAACAGAGACCGGTCAATCTTCACGATCAGCGGGTTGATGCGCCACAGGCGCTCAAAATTGGAATCACCCATGCCAAAGTCGTCGATGGCGATCTGGAACCCCCGGGCCTTGGCTTCCTGGACGAACTCCAGCAGCGTGGCGCTGTCCCGGGAGGCGGTCTCCACCAGCTCCAGCACGATTTTCTCCGGATGCACACCCAGTTGATGGCAATGGTCAGCCAGTACAGACAGGTAGTCGTTATGGTGGAACAGAGTGTCCGGGTTGATATTGATAAACAGCCAGATAGGTAGGTTGGCCTGGGTGAAATTCTCCAGATGCAGGTTCAGCAGGTGCCGGTCCAGTTCCGAGGTGACGCCCTGAATGCTGGCCTGCTCGAAAAGCGAAGGCGGCGCCACTGGCTGATTACCACGGCGAACCCGAACCAGTGCCTCGTAGCCGACCATCTTCTGATGGGTGGGGCTGAGAATGGGTTGATAGACCGACCGGAAATCGTGATGTTCGATAAAGCTGGCGGTTTTGCCAGAGGGGCGGTGCCGGTGCTCGGCAAGTCTGAGAACGCGCTTCATGGTCAGGAACCCTTGTACTGCCTGTTCGAGCCTTCCTGGCCGTGGTTGAGAAACTGCATTCCAGGCTCAAGCGAGTTCTATGCCAAAACCTCTGGTTGGGCGCCTGACACCGGGGCCAAGCGACCGCGCTGGCGAGCCTGCGTGGAAACTGGCCCTATGTTGGTGCACTTGCGTTCAGGGGTACCGGTTGTTGCACCGTATATAGGCATTCGGTAAAAACGCTGTGGATAATTACTGGGATAATTTGCGAATAATGCCAGAGTAATTTAATTAAATTTATATTTAACAAATAGTTACTGACGTTTTTGGCTGTAAGTGAAGGCATCAATTGTGTGGATAACTTTTTGAAAACTTTTTTGAAAAATGTATGACAAGGCTATGAAATCCTGAAACTTTCGGAATTTCCTTATCCTGTACGAACCCTGTTAGAGAGCCGCGTCGCACTGATATTCGGCCAAGGCCAGCCGACAGGGTTTTTATTCACCTCGTTGCTGGTTAAAATTTGCACATTCTGACTGCAATTTCCCGGGCGAGGCGTTATACTCGCCGCCCTGTTTTTTTCCCCGATTTCCGAGGTGTAGTGTGGAGTTTCCGACCCGTTTCGATGTCATTGTCATT
>MDTA01164040.1_pt1 | contig 10820 bp, 3 predicted proteins | sample 811151 | NCBI WGS metagenome assembly MDTA01 (sample SAMN05326648, study PRJNA326480) | marine metagenome | isolation source: seawater | place: Indian Ocean: South | collected 2010 | reverse complement strand
TACTGCACCTTGCGGTAGGGCAGAGTTGAACGTAATGGTATTGTTATCAGTGGAAAGTTGGTAGTTATATAAAGTTGTACCTACAGAAACTGCAGGGTAGTATAATCCGTCTGTGTTGTTCACCTGTGGGTGAGAAGAGGTTGCAGTACTACCAGTAGTTTGGCGTAACTGTAACACTCTACTTCCACCCGACAATGTGACATAAACATCTAGATCATCTTGGTTATTCAGTTGTATCCCAACGGGAGTAAATGCTGTTGTAGTAGCATTACTCGTAGCCGAGAATGTTTTTTTAGTTGTAACTGCCATTGATAATCAATGTTAAATTCCGTGTTTTCTTAAATCTTGTATTACGTTATAATCTCCTGTCTTACTATAGAATTTATAATTTGTTCTTTCTCTAATTCTTGTATATAATCCAGGGTGTTCTTCTCTTAAACGCTCGATAGCGTTCCTCTTTTCGTCTAAAAATATACGTTGGACATCCATATAGAACTCTTGATCCGTTGCTCCAAAGCCTTCACGTTTCTTTAAACCTAGTCGATTATACTCTGCTACTTGCTCCTTCCATGCTTTTGAAGTTACTAATTCGTGTAACCTTTGGTGTAGGTTACTTTCGGCTAAGTATCTCTGTAATTCGGACTGTTCAAATGAGTTAAGCTCCTCACCTTTCCATGTCCTTAAAGTTTCTGGAAGATTAAAGCTGATATCACGTAAAGCTTTCTTAACTTCGTTGTTACCTGCATACGTAATAGCAACAGGGGACACTGCATTAATCATTTTTAGTATTGGATTAGTACTATATGCACTAAACTTAACTGCTTCATTTCCAGGTTCTAGAATATCGTACTTAGGAGGTAGACCATTTTTAAATATAACGTCCCTTCTTATAATACTTTCTGCAAATCCTCTAGATATACGCTCATTTTCATCTAATAAGTTACCTAATTGTGAACTTAAACCAGCATATGGTAGTTGAGATCTAGTTAACTTAGCTGCAACACGTTGTAATTGTATTTCACTTGTTTGTCCACTAAGTATTTGTCCAATATCTTCTACACCTGCTAACATAGACTTGTCAACAAGTACAGCTGTTGCCATAAACATTAACTTCTCTAGCATATTATCCCTAACATCTTCGCCTAAAGCGTATTGATAGTTCATAACGTTAGCTACGGAAGTCAATATACTGTTAAATGGTTCTATATCACCGTAGGAGAAGTAAGTATCACCTATCTTAAATGAGTTTGGCTGTATTTTATTAAGTCTCCAAAGGTCTCTAGTCTCTTTATCGTGAGGCATCATACCTGTCATGTTGCCTGTTAAAGAAGCAACAGCAGCTAAGGACACTAACATATAACCTGTAGCAACTCTACCTTTAATAATAGCTAGTTGATTTGGTATATCTGCTTTAGCTATACCATATTCTTTCATAATGAAGTCAGCATTAGCTCCTGTCTTCTCAAACTCCATAAAATCCTTATATTTGCTATGAAATCTAGCAATTCCAGGGGTATGTTGGAATGTGAGGTCAATAGCATTGACTCCAGTACGTACAAATGGGAAGAATAAACGTGCTCCAGTGAGCCTTCCAATGGCTTCTAGACCCTTAAAAGCACCTGTAAGTGGCTTAGTTAAAGCTATCTCATCACCTGCCATAGTAGCAGCTTTATCTGAGACAACCCACATGTCATATTTATCTTTCTTAAAAATTTGTCGCCTAAAATTTTCCTCAGTATTTGCAGCTACTTTTATAACGTCATCTAAATCTACACCTTGATCTATAGCAGCCCTAGCAGCTTTCATACGCATCTCAAATCTACCTAATAGGTTTCTAGCTAAAGCATCTCCAGCTCCCATAGCATTTTGTGAATAGCGTACCCAAGGTGAGTTGTTAAAGTCCATTAAAACTTCGGCTATTTTATAAGCTTGTTGCTCGGACGGAGAACCGTACTTATAAACAAACTTAGACATATCCTTAAATTCTTTGGTATTAGTCTCAAGATTAAACTTACCTACATAGGTTTGTGCTTTTCTATTTATACCTAACTCCCAGTTGTGTTTAAACATCTTGAGAGATTCAGCAAACATAGTATTAATACCATCTATTTGAGCTGCAGCAATAACCATTTCGGTTTTATTACCACCTATTGCAGCACCTGCCCATGCCTGAAACGGTCTTAGTAATGCAAGGAAGTTAGTACCTACAACAGCTTTAACTGGTGTACGAACACTACTTAATACAGAGTTATAGAACATACCCCGCATTTGCTCCCGTATTCCAGACTTATAATTTTGCCCTTTAAATCTACCACCTTTAGATATAACTCTCATGAATTGAGTCATGTCATCTTGGGTAAATACTTTACCACCACTAAGAGCGTGCATTTCTAGTAGATCAGCACGTATAGAATCATCACCTTCTTTAGTAAGACGTTCTAATTCTGCATGGAAAGTAGCAAAATCTTCGTCAATTTTTGTTAATTCACTTTCAATTAAACGTCTAGCATCTGCTGGTAATAACCTGCCTTTAGGGTTTTGCCTTGCCAATTCACTACCAGTCATGAAACCAATCTTTTTGTATTCACGTAAAGCGATAACTAAAGAATCGTTAGCATGTTTAAGTTGACGTGTTTTGTTAGCACCTGCGGGTAAATCCAGAGCACCCGTAGCAAACATAGATGCACGTTTAGCTAGTGTTTGTATTACTAGCTCTAATGCTATCTTTTGTTCCGCTGTACCAGTAACTACTTTATTACCATTATGGAACCATTCAATACGATCTTTTGGATTTACTTCAAAATATTCTGATAGATTTTTATTTGTACCACCACCTTTTATATCAGCGTCAATACGTGCATAAATCTCTTCAGCTTGTGTTAATATAGCAGACTGTACTTTTCTATAATCATATGTATTATTAAGGTTCTCAAAAACTTCGTCAGTTAATTTTGTGGAAAATTCTTTAACAAAGTTGTATAGTGATTCACTACCATCTGCAATACGTCTAATCTGTCTCTCTATTAAGATCTGATTAGATGTACTACCATTGTCTATCATCTCCTTAAGCAATTTTTTAGTCTTGCCTTTTAGATCATCACTTCCATCTGGGAAGACAGTCTTTTCGTCATCTGCAAATTGACTAGGGTTACGATCAGGTGTGGGGTCGTTTTCTCTACCAGCATTTGATCTACCTGTTTCTTCATCCCAAGCATCGTTTTTACGAGCCCCTTTATTCTTAGCGATTCCCTCTAATTCATCTTTTTTCAGACGCTTAAAGTTGTCGCTGTCGTCCATCTCTCGGAAGGTCTCCATAGATGTAATATCACCCATGTCTTCAATAAATGGGTTCCAGCCCCTCTCATGAGCCATTTCCCATTCAAGTGTAACTGGTGAAGTTCCCTCTGGTGCATCTGGGAGGAATATATTTTTCCTCATCTCAGTATATCGCTGACGTTTATAGTTACCAAATAATCGCCTTGCCTGTGACCCTCCAAGCCTCGATGCAACCGTAGCATACATATCTTTAAATAGCATGGCTACCTCTTGTGCTAGACGCTTCCAGGTACCTGTGGGGGCAAATGAGGCTGTCTCTGTTTGGTATCTATAAAACTCATCTGACATAGTTTCAGCAAACCATTCATCTAAGTCTTTATATCTGTAGTTAGTAGAAGTGTAGATACCTTTTTGGAACATTGTAGCATCTTCAGAACCTTTAGCTAACCACTTAGCTTTTCTATTTTTAAACTCTAAATCTAGTCTTTTAATATCAGATTTGGGTAAATATCTAGATAAGGTATGCCATAGTTCATGGATCATAGTCTCAGTGATACCCTCTTCTTCTATAACCTTCTGTTGTATCTCAACTAATTTTTCACCAAATTTAAAGCGACCTCTAGCTGTTAGTTTATTTGTAAATGATACTGAGATATCATCAAAAAATCTATCACCAATAACGTCAATAAATTCTTCAATTTCTCTAGCTTCAAATTCATCTACACCTTTAGCCATGAAGCGTTTACCTAATCTATCAATTAGATATTGAGCTCCTCTACTACCGTCTAAACCTCTACCAGCCTCAATGTTTGTTTTCCAAGGCTTCCTAGGAGGTCTATGACTAAAATTACCTTCCTCAAAGACAGGCATTTCAGTTTCAAAGTTGCTACGGTTAGCAAGGTTATATTTATCTAGATCAATTTGAGTATCAGGATCCCAGTAAATTCTTACTTTGTGTGACTTATTTCCTTGTTTAGATGTGTATTGAATACCGCCATAGCCTAGTTCTTTTAAACTGTTATTGATTTCATCAAGTACTGCTGTAACTTCCTCACGGGGATACATCTGTCTTTCTTTTATTAGATCAATGTATTGTGAGTAACTTATCTGCCCTTGACTAGGCCATGCTGTTGCAAACTCTCCAGTATCGTCTAGTACACCAGCTCGCTTAAATGCTGCTGTTTCTCTAGCTTTGCTATTCCAATTATAAAGTCTATCAGCATCTAGTAGTCTTACTTTACCTTTTTGTTTTACTCTATATACTACCTGTTTTAAACCGTCTTTATTTTGTGCTACAACCAACCCATCAGTAGAATTACGGTCAACAGCAGCAATAGTTAAGTCGTCAGTAGTATAAAAACCATTACCAAACAAGTTTTCATCATGCCATTGTCTTTCATGACGATTTATATAAGGAAAATCACCTGGGAGACCAGCGTGGCTTCCATGATAAAAGAGGTTGTTACCAGAGACTTGATCTAAATTACCTTTAGTAAGACCCCTGTATAATTTTCCAAGTTCATCACTTTCAAGATGTTGTTGTATGTAATCCCCGTAAGGGTCATCTGGTATGCCTTTACCGTTCCTTACATCATCTGCTTTAAGGTCATCACGTTGCTTATATTCATCGGCAATATCGTTTCGGATACTGTCATCCATTACTTTGTTGCCAATTATATTTGCTTCATCTATAGTCTTACCAGCTTTTCTAGCTCTTAATGCTGCGTGAGCAGCTCTACCCCAACCTACAACCACATAACCTGCTACATTCAGACCTGCACCAGCAAAAACAGCTTTAATTCTAGCTGTCCAAGGGTTATCTTTATCTGGGTCAACAGACAAAAACTCTGAAAATGGCAACCAAGGAGCGTATTGGTTTAGTAAATTAGCCATATTTGCATAGTCAGAGGAAGATGAGATAAGATCTGCAACCGATCCTTCTGCAGCTATGCTAGACATCTTAGGTAAAAATCTAATAAATTTAGATCCTTTACCTGTACGTGCTACTCCTCGAACCATACCTCCAACTAATGGTGTATTGTTCTTTAAAGCACCCCTTAATAACTTAGCTCCTCTCACTTTATTAGCAAAAGCAGCTGTTTTACCAAACAAAGAAGGAGCCATAGCCCCTCCTGTCAAAGCAGTAGCCTTCGCTAATAGACCAAATTCTATCATACCCCGTACTAATCGACCAGCACCAGAGTAATTTTCTACTTCATATTTATCTGGTATATCTAAAATTCCAGGTGATGCTCCACCTTCGTTTAAATACTCTTTAAACTTAAATGGGTTTTGACCGTATTCTTGTGGATTACCTTGTATGCGGTTAGCAACAGACATAATTGTGTCGCCTGTTAGATCAACAAAACTACCAACACTTTCAATAGCATCGGTAGCTCCGCCATATATAGCTTTACCAACTTCCTGTACGGCTTGAACAGGGTTGTTAGCAAGAAAACCTTGATCTAATTCTTGTTGTTTTTGTGCTGCTATAAGTTCAGCATTAGCTTCTTCGTCTTCTGAGATTCTTTGAAGCCTAGCATCATTTATTTTTTGTGCTGTTTCTTTCGCTATATCAAGCGATTGTTGCACTTCGTCATCAGTATTTAGAATGTCTAGTCCTTGGACTTGACTTCCTTCAAATTCATTTCCTTCCATTAGTTTTCAGATTGTGAGATCCCCGTAGGGTTATTCGACCTGTGCCCATACTTTGTTATATTTTTCAATAAGTTTTGGTAACTCTTTATTACCTTTCATACTTACCCACCAGTCTGGGCCACGGGCAATAAGTAAAGCAAGTCCCAATCTATCTTGTATGGCTGGGGTAAATTTCTCATTAGGGTCAATATCTGCTAAGATTAAAGCGTCTCTTAGACCTTCTCTTGTGAATTGATATCTACCTACTGCATGGAAACCTCCAGAGGCAAACCATTTTTTCCAGCCTTTTTCATCCCAAGAATATTTTGAGGTGTCATAGGCACTATCTTGTATTGCTAGTATTTCGTTAATAGTTAGATCTACTAATTTTTTACCTTTATTGGCTGGATGATTCCCGTAGGTACCACTGAAACCGAGAACTTTTTTCCCGTCATCTGCCCCGCCTTGGTTAATAGCTTCATATCCATTACCGATTACATCTACTGTTGATTCACCGCTATGGATGATATCTAACATTTGTTCTCCTAATGCTTCTGCTTTATTTAAGTTGAGCTCATTTTGTATAGATTCTGGAGTATCTGGAGTGAAGAAACCTGCTTCAGTATTCCCATCACCTTCCTCTTTATTACCTTCTTCTACGGCATTAAACTCTGGTTCGTTTCTTAATAACTCAAATAAAACATCATCATATCTACCAGTCCCATCTTTATCATATTTAGTTTTAGCTTTTTCTATAATAGTGTTTAACCTTTCTTCACCAATTATATCTTTAACTGCGGGTAAAAATGCCCATTCAAGTTCTTTTGATGGATCAAGAAAATGGATACGTAAAGCAGTATCACCAAGGAAATCTTTTACACTAGAAAGTGCGTTCCGCTTTTCAGCTGATTCTAACACTCTCATAATCATTAGTTTATCTTCTAAATTCCCTTTAAATTCTATATATCTTTCATATTCTGCATTAGGCATACGTTCCCAACCTAAGCCCAAAATTCTGCGGAATTGATGACTTATTACACCAGCTCCATCTTCCCATAATTCCTTCTCTCTTATGTTTATTTTCTGTTCTGGTACGTCTAACTCGTTAAATCTAGATAATACTTCTTCTAAATCTGCAACTGAGTTTACTGTATTTAGATCTATCTTAAGAACATGGTCAGGAGTTGTGTCAATGAGATCTCTAGCGTATGGTACGTCTACATTAAAGCTGTTGAGAGATAAACCCTTATTATGGAATATACTATTTAGACGTTCTTTATTACCACTGTGATAAGCATTTAATGTTTCAAGAGTATAATTTTTAAAGTTACCTTGGTTCCAATTCTCGTGGTCATTAGTTATCATGTAAGCAGTTAACCTACGGATAGTTTCATTCCTATTATTAGTGAGAGGTTGTATTAATGCTAAACCTTCCATCATCTTTTTCTTAACAGCTTTTTCTACAAGATCTGGTCTTGCTAAAAATTCTTGATAAGTAAAGGTTTCCTCGACTCCAGCTCTAATTAATAATGAGGCGAACTCGGTTTCATTAACAGGTATGCTACCATCTGGGGTAATTAAAGTTTGAGTTAGATCAGATAAAGAAATAAAGCCTTCTTTTTTTAATGCTGTATTAAATTTAATATCCTCATTGCTTACTAAAGCTTTTCTAGCATCTTTAGACAAAGCCATCCATTGCTCAATTTCCAACTGTATTTCTGGAGACCACTCTATTGCTGCCTCTTTACCATACATTTGGACTATTTGGTCATTATAAATAACAGCAGGGTGAGTTGTTAAAGGATCTACTTTACTTAATGCCTCAAACATTTTTCCAGGTCTGCCATCAACTAACTGATAAAAGGCATCATTTTTAACTATTAAGTTATTTTTAAATATGTAACCTTTATTATTAGATGCAGCATTGTTAGCTTTTTGTATTGTATCTAAATAATTTTCTGATAGAAAAGAAGTGGTACTTAAACCTAAAACATTATTCTTATATATTTGTTCACTAAAACCCTGTTTACCTACATTTAATGAAATATTATCCTTATCAGAATGTGACGCAGCAGGTTGTTCAATCTCTCCAAAAACGGCAGAGTTGTCTGCTTGTAATTTTTGTTTGTAATATGCCACAGAATATTTTAACGAATCTTCAAAGCTTGCACCTGTTATCTTCATGTGGTCATTTGCTGCTGCAATAATCTTAGGAGACACCCAACTAATAAAGGCTTGTGTTTGTAAGGTTTCGATTTCTTCTGGTAAATTCTTCTTTTCAAATATACCTTTTACAAGGTTTTCTAAAGTTGTGACACCACCTTCATGTATTTTCTTAGCTTCTAGACTACCATTATAAGGATCGCTTAATAAACCTTTGTCATTATATTCCTTTAAAACGTTAATATCTATACGTTGTGTGTTTACATTAAGTATGCTTATCTTACCACCATTTTTAACATCATATTCTCTCTCAAGCTCCCTCATAATTTTCCTACTCTCTTTCTCATCTAATTTAGGTATTAGCTTAAAAGTAGAATCATGCTGCTTAAAGATACTATTAGCCCAATATTTACCGTGATATTCTGGCATTTGATATAGTTCTGCCATACCTAGCTCAAAAGCTACAGTGTCATTACCAGCGTTTGTAAAAACAGCTTCAATATCTTTCTTCAACTTAAGTTTACTACCCTCTATCTTCTGTGCTTCTTTCTTGTAGATGTCTTGTAATACTTCAGCTCTTAAATTCTTAGTATCAAACTCACTACCTAGTAACTCAGATAAGGATTGCTTTTCGTACTTAATACTACCGTCTTCTTCAAAACCGACTTGTTTAGATAGACCTGGAATATAAAATCTCTTGGATTCTAAATAGCTAAATAACTGGTTAGAATCATCTACATTCGCAAACCTCTCACTCTTAAGAGTTCCAACAAGATACTCAATAAGTTTTTTCTTAGATGCAGCATTGCGGGGGCCTTCAACCCCTAAAGCTTCCATCACACTTGGGCCATTAGCTAGCCATTCTTGTATTCCGTTATCTGCCTCTTGTAAACCTTTCTCAGTAGTTAAATCAGTAAATAGTATTTCTTCAAACTGCTTTTTATGATACTCTATTGTTGTATTAGCCCAATCTCTTTGGGTTTTATTAAATTCATTCTGGTTAAATAAATTGGTTCTTTCAGTAACTTTGTTAGTAAGATACTTTTGTACCATATATTCATTTAAACCAACCCCATGTCTTTTTATATACTCACCCTGTAAGGCTCCTACAATCTTCTGTTTAACTTCTGTGTTTTGAGTTGCATAATATTCACTAACTTTATATAGTTCACCTTCATGTTCGATTTCTCTATCTTTAATTGGGTCTTCACTACTACCAGTTAATATACTATCTCTCCAAGCATCATAGCCTGTAGCAGCTTCCATTAACATGCCACGTCTATAACCTGTAGCAAAGTTTGAGTTCTGCTTTTTAAGATTTAATAGCCTATATTTCTGACGTAAATCAGCTTCAAAACCAGCTTCGTCCCATTCTTTCTTTATATTTTCAGTTGCTTGCTCTACCTTAATTCTTTGCTCAGAAATTTGTTTTTGGATTTCTGTTTCTTGATCGTCATTTATTCTAATAACTTCACAAGCTTCTTGATCGCCTTGCTGACAACGTATAGCAGTAGTTATACCTTTTTCTATCTGCCCTTCTGCCATCGGTTTGAGGATATTCTCAGCACCCGATTTTAAAGCAGTATTTAGACTTTTACTAAAGGAACGTAAGTTACCTAATTCATAAATGTCTTTTTTGTCTTCTAAACCAGAGATACGTTTCATCTCTGTTATTTGCTGATTGGAAGCAACCGTAAAATCTGTTACGCCTTGCTTACGTTCTTTCTCTAAGGACTTAGCTAGATCAGTATAGTTCTTATTCTCAGTCTGAGGAACAACCCTTTGCCTAAATCCTTGAGCTTTTGTAGTTCTTTGATATGCCATAATTTGTTATTTCCACCCCCAGTCACCACTAGCCCAAGAATCTTTAAAGTAGTTTTCTCCGCCAAGAGTACCTGCTGTACTGAGAGCAGTAGAGAATCCACCAAGGATTGGAGTAAGGATAGATGGTTTGCTGGGTGCTTCTTGTTTAATAGGTCTAATGGTTTTAAAGGATGCTCCAGGAGCGACAGCAGCTGTAGTTGTTATTTGGTTAAGTGCTCTAGTATCTGCTGAGAATTGATCTAGGTTAATACCATATCTCTCAATACCGTAGTTCTTAGTAGCGTCATATACCGTAGCATCAATTTGTGCTTGCTTGTAACCAAAGTCACGTTCGGCTTGATCTAAAGTTAATAACATGGATTGACCAGATTGCTGTCCGCTAGCCATTACTGTACCTTGAGCTTGTATAGCTTTAGCAAGGTTAGCTTGACTCTCGAACATCTGTTCGGTTATACGTTCTTGTAGTTTTTGATCTGATGCTGTAAGTGCTCTTGTAGCTTCAGCTTGGTTTATTTCTTTTTGTTTATAGTATGCTGATCTTGAGGCTGCGTCAGCTTTTAACTGAGCTTCAAATACGTCTCCTTTACGCTGATCGTTATAAGCTGAGATCTGTATATCATTGAGGTATTTCTGCCGAGCCATTGCATTAGAACGATTAACAGCAGCAACTTGATTTCTGTGCTGTCTATTCTGCTCTGCAATACCTGTTACAGCTTGAGCCCCACCCAATACAGCTCCTATTGCTAGGGGATTGCACATGGTTTAATAAATTGTATTAAAGGTACTTCATTGAAAACATGATAATTAGTAAAAGTAAAACCTAGAAGTTTTAGTAGTTTTATGTGTGCCTCATTCCGCATATCTGCTTGGTTACATAAATAAGGATTAAGTAAACTGTTTACCCAGCGTTTCGCTTCTCT
>MDTA01187889.1_pt1 | contig 10821 bp, 11 predicted proteins | sample 811151 | NCBI WGS metagenome assembly MDTA01 (sample SAMN05326648, study PRJNA326480) | marine metagenome | isolation source: seawater | place: Indian Ocean: South | collected 2010 | reverse complement strand
CATTATTTACTAAATTATTATAAAATTTTGAAAAGTATTTTCTTAGATATTTAAAGTCTCCAACCACTGCTATAGCTAAAGTTTTTTCTGTCATAAATGTCCTTAATTGATTCTATCAAATATAAAATAGAATCAATGTACCATTTTTTATACTGCTTTGATAGACACTATATAAAGCAAGGAAGTGTATCAATTTATTCACTCCTTGAAAGTGTTCAAGAAAAAATAACAATCCACATAATTTCAGACTTAAGCGAACAAGAAATTGAAGTTCCTAGAAAGATCATTCAACATAAAAATTTAAATAAGATAAATTTTTACCAAATATATTTTCCAGAACTTAATCTCTATAACCTTGAAGAAGCACATGTAACAGAAGCTACATTTTATAGAATGTTTCTTGAAAATCATTTGAGTTTTGATGATTATGTCACCTACTTAGATTGTGATGTTTTATGTATTAACAACCCCATACCTTCTATAAATAAAGTTATTTTTGAGCTGGAACAATCTGATAGATTTATCTCATTTAATACAGAACTTAACTCTGATGACGGATACAGCTATTTTACAGATCTTAACCTAAAAGGAAAAAGATACTTTAATGCTGGTGTTATGATATTCAATCTTGAAAGTTGGAATAAATTTAAAATAAAAGAAAAGTTGATTGAAATAATTCCAAAAGTAAAAGATAAAGCAATATTTTGGGATCAAGACATTTTGAATATAATTTTTGACGATAATTATTTTGAGCTTCCTAACTCATTAAATTCTCGAAATCGTAATTTAAAAGAAGAAAATATTGAATTACACCATTTTTCAGGTAAATATAAGCCATGGAGTATAAACGGAGCAAAGCAAAAATATGCAGATGAATTTCACCAATATTATTACAGCCTTTACAAAAAAAGATACTTCATTGTTGTTCCAAATATTCACAATGGTTTAAATCATTTAAAGGTTTTCATCAAGAACGTTAAACCTAAAGATATAAAAAAGGATTTATTACTAGTTCTTTATACAATTATTGGAATACTTAAAAGTTTTAGAAAATGATTGAGATCGACAACAAAGCAATAGAAAAAGATCAGGTGTTATCGTCTCTAAATTTTATGAAAATTTCAGACGTAATTTTTGCTGCTACCTTGTCTTATTCAGATTTAAAAAAATTCAATATTAAAAATTTCAGAATTATTGAAAATAATAATAATCTAATAACTTTTGTTAATTGTACCTTTGAGCTAAAAGAAAATGATATTATTTTTTGCCAATCGGACTATTTAGAATTACTTTTTCAAATACTTAAAAATGAAAAATTTGAAAATTTAAAACTTATATCATCTCAGTCTGATAGAAAAATAAATAAAAATATCTTTAACAAAAAACCCAGCTGTATCAAGCATTGGTACTCTACAAATGTTACTTTTAAATCAACAAATTTAAAATCAATTCCTCTTGGAATTGCCCCGTATAGAAATACAAAATCTGTTATTTTTGATGATTTTAATGACATTGATGTTAAAAATAACAAAAATATTTCAATTTATTCAAACTTTAATGTGAATACAAACTACTTTCATAGAGTTAGAGCTTATAAACAAGTAAATAAAAGTTCACTATGCAATCTTCAAAACTTTAAAAGCTATAAAGATTATTTAGAAAATCTTAATCAAAATTTTTATTCAATAGCACCATGGGGCAATGGAATCGATACACACAGAATTTGGGAATCAATATATCTTGGTGTTGTACCTATAACTAAAGACCACTTACATTATAGAAATCTTAATCATTTTCCTATTCTTCTTTTAAAGTCATATAAGCATTTGTCAAGGATTAAAGATTTCAAAACCTTTGAAAATATCAATTACAATGCTTTAAAAATAAATTGGTGGAGAGAGATTATAAATGAACATCAGGTTGTAAATTATACAGAAAGTAAATTATTTACCATTGAAAAAAAAGAAGTTGCTTATTTGGAAAATTTGCTTAAAACAAAATCTTTTAAAAATAAATTTTTTAAAAAAATACTGACCTTACTAAGAAAACTAGATTCTAAAATCAATATTTTTCATAAGATTTAACTTCTACAATTTCAGAAGAAAAAATATTATTTATAGAATTTTTTATTTCAAACCTTTTATCATTCGTAATGTATACGGACCTGGCGAGTTCAATAAAATTATTGTCAAAATTTTTAAGCTTTTCACACTTTCTAATTTCATCTTCAATATTCCAGAGTTTTTTATTTATAGTTTTAAGGTTTGATAAATATTCATATAAATCTTTATTTTTTGGGAATTTAGAAAACAATATATCTTCTAAGTGCTTAAGTTCCTTTTCAATTTTGATAATTTTAGATTTATCTTTTATCATCTCTTTTTTAATTTGAAGAATGGTAATTTTATCTACCAATTCACCCAAAGAAATTTTAATTTTGATATCCATTTTTTTAAATAATAATATTCCAATTTTTATAAAGCTCTAGTTTTTCTGACCCTTGATTTTCTTTTTTCAAATTATGAAAGAATAGTTTTGCATTAGTATCAACTCTTTCAACTAAGTGCAAAAAGCTACTATCTATACAATGAATTTCTGTGGCATTTAATATTAAACTTCTGTAATAAAAGATATTTTTATAAATATCTGAGTCTTTTTCAACATAAATGATTGGCAAATTTTTATTTAATTTTAAATTTATTGTGCCATATGAACTTGTCCTATGAACAAGTATGTAATCTTTTTTGATTTTATAAAAATCAAATAAGTGATCTTCTAAACCTTGTTCTTTTTCAGTATTAATTGGAAGTTTAAAATATTCGAAAGAATACTCATAGGGTATATCTAGTTGTTTATAAAAAGAGCTATTGAAGAAGCCAAAATTTTTTTCGAATCCTAATCGCAAAATTTGCTTAGAGTTTTTATATATTGTATTTTCATTTTCTACAGTAAATAAATTTACATAATCATTTTCTGAGTATAAAAAAGATAGCTGGTCATAATTTTTCTTTAAAACAGGAATATTCACTTTTATTGATTTTTCAGTAATAAGGTTTATTATTCCGTTGCAAATAATTGCATCTCCAAGACCAAGATGGTGGTGTACAATAATTTCATCTTTATTAATTTTTTTTAAAGTAAAAATAGTATTTTTAAAGTTAGAAAAAATAAAAACTTTTATTAAATTTTTAAATTTATGAATAAGTTTTTTTAGCTCCATGAAGGTTTTAATTACATCCTTTATATTTAATATTAATTACAACTTTTAATATATATTAAAAAAAACAAAAATATCACATTCATAAATTTATTGACTTAATATTTATATATGACAACTTTGTCTATTTTCACATCAATGACCAATCCAGAACTTAGAAATGATCCCTGGAAAGAAGCTCTTGAGTGCTATAAATATTTTGCAGATGAAGTTGTTATAGTTGGAAAGGACTGGCCATATGATTTTTCCTGGGATTACATCGGTAAAACATTTCAAGAAGGGTTTGATAAGTCAAATTCAGATTGGGTCATGAGAATGGATATTGACTATTTTTTGCATGAAAAGCATTTAAAAAAAATAAGACAGTCAATAGAAAAATTTTCTGATTATCCAGCAATATCGTTTCCACAATATCAAATTTTTACTCCCGAACGCTATCAAATTAAAACAAGATTATGTTTACTGTTTAATAAAAAGAAGTTTAAAAATATAAAATTAAATGGAGGTGGTGACATGACACTCGCTACTTTAAATGGTAATCTTTTAGATCCAAAAAAAGTTCCTATGGTTAATATTCCAATATTTCAATATGAATCAACTTTTAGAACTAAAGAAATTCTTATGGAAGATAGGTTAAGATTCGCAAAAGCTTGGTTTAAATTTTTCGGTGAATATGGAAGCAGAGGGGGAGAAACAGCAGACCTTGCTTACGAAGCTTGGTTTAAAGAAATAAAGCAAAGATATCCAAAGCATTGTTTTAGATTAGACATTAATGATCATCCTAAATTTATAATTAGTAAGCTAGATAATATTACTCATGATCAGTTTGGGTTTAATGCATTCGGACTTCAAGGTGAAACATCTTTCAGTAAACTATATTTATTAAAAGGATTGAGAGAAAAATACATCAATGAATTTGTATATAAATATTTACAAAAGCTAGATAAATTTTCTATTTCTTGAACTTAGGTAAATTAATATCGTTCAATAAATCTTTTATTTGATTTATTATCAAATTTGAACCTTTTAGGTTCAAATGGTCATCATCAGAGTAATACACCACTCCATCATAAGCTCCAACACATGTATTTTTAACTATTGAATTACAAAAAACTTCAGCAGGGTAAATTTTATATAAATTATTTAGAACTATTGAATCTAAGAATTGGTTTGATTCAAAAGATCGAGACTCCCAGGTTTTTTGAGGGTAACCTATTGTTTTGTCAGGAGGATAGTTTTTATAAAAAATTAAATCTTGTACATTCCACCCTTGAGCCGGTATAGGGTATATTAAAATGACTAAATTATTGTTTTGCTCAAATACTTCTAAAGTATTTCTAATTTCATTTTTTATATTCGGTAATACATTAATTTCATTATCTTCTTTAACAAAACCGTTATCAAACCCTTCACCAGAAAAATAATGAGGAAATCTTCCACCATAAATTATTATTGAATTCTTAATGCTTTGACCAAAATTATTTTTTTTCTCAATACTTTTGTTAGGGCACGCATTTTCAATAGGGTGTTGACCAAAGATAAATAAACAGTTGTTACCAGTAAAGTGAACCAGATTGTAATCTTTAAAATATTCATCTTTATAAAGGGAATTACTTAGTGTTCTTAAAGACGAGTCTCCAAGAATATAGATTGTTTGACTTTCAGCAGACACTTCAAAAAAACAAGTTTCATCTACAGACCTATTATCACAAGATGTATTATTTTGCCTTAGAATATCATCTTGTTTAATTTTCAATAAAAATAGTTTGTTTGGTATATTTAATATATTGTTTTCATCAGGGATATCAAAAACTAGTAATGCAAAAAATAAAATAATTAGGAGATAAAATATAAATATCCAAATAAAAAATCTTCTGTTAATCAATTTTTTCTCAACAAAATACCAATTTAAATAAGAAATAAAAAAAATAAAAAGAATAAAAAATAACTTAGTAAAGTCATTTATTTCTGAAACTTTGTCATTTTGAATATTTAAGAATGCAATAATTGGTTGATGAAATAAGTAAAGAGAGTAAGAAATTGTACCTATAGTTTGGATGGGAGTATTTCTAACAAAATATGCATTAGAATCTTTAGTTAGAAACAATGCTGTACCTAGTAAAACAGATAATTTTGGAAATACATCATTTACATTTTCATTTGCAAAAATTGTAATTGATAAAATTATTAATATAAATCCAACATTACTTAAATATTTAAATCTTTTGAATTTCTTTTCATAAAGCATAAAAAGAGCTCCAAATAAAAACTCCCACATTCTTGAAAGCGTATTGTAAAAAATATTTATAGATTCAGAGAAAGTTGCAAACGAGAAAGAAAGAATAAAAACACTTAATAGTGTATAAATCAAATATTTATTTTTCTTAAATACAAAAACGAAAATAAAAGGTAATAAAATGTAGAACTGTTCTTCTACACTTAGGCTCCATGTATGCAACATGGTCAAATATTTGTTACTAGGCGAATTGTAAAAATCTAAATTAGAAAAGTAAAAATTAGATAGGTAGGTGAGTGAAAAAAAGGTAGAGTCAATATGAATTTTTAATTCTGATGGACTTAAGAAATTAAATGAGAATATAGTTGTAAATAAAGATAAACTTATCAAGGGAGGAGTGAGCCTTTGAAATCTTTTTTTAAAAAAGTTTTTGAGAAACCCTTTTCCTTCTTTAAGGCCAATTAAAAGTTTATTTGAAATTAAATATCCAGAGATAAAGAAAAATAAATCAACACCAAGCCAACCACCTTCAAAATGATTGAAATCTAGATGATAAAAAATTACAGCAATGACTGCAATACCTCTTAAAAAATTTATATCTTTTCTATAATTTATTTTTTCAACAAAAAAATTATCAAGCATCAGATTCTATTTATTTCTTGTACTCTCGTCCATATCCATGACTATTGTCATAATAAATTAAAGGTTTATTGATAAATTCACAGTCAGAAAATTGTAAAACGGCTTTCCATAAGTCATAATCTGCACTGTAAGGGAGGTTTCTAAAACCACCAAGTTTATCTAAAATATCTTTCTTGACTATTACTGATGAAGTAATTATTGGATTAAATGTTGTAATATATTCTTTATTAAATGATTTTGGAAATTGTAATTTTTTAAACCTTGAAAGAAAGTAGTTTCTATACAAATATTTTTTAATATCTTTGTAATAGTGATCATTTAAAAAAGTTAAATATTTAACATCCTCTTTGTAAAAACCCTCTCCGATGAGAGCATCTGTTGAACAAATAAGAGAGTCACACTTACTTAATATTTCAATTTGCTCTTTAAGTTTCTCTTTGAACCAAATATCATCATCATCTAAAAATGCAACCCAAGAACCCTTTGCTTTTTCTATACCAAAATTTCTAATACTTCCTGGACCAAAACCATAAATTTGTTTTTGATTTTCTTTTAGATTAATTTGCGTTATATGTTTAATAAATTTATGTTCTAAGTATCCCTCTTGAGTTGAACCGTCGTTAACTACAATGATTTCTATGTTTTCGTATTCTTGATCTAGTACACTTTGAATGGCTTTCAAAAGATATTCGAGTCTATTGTAGGATGGAATTACAACTGATACTAAGGGATTTTTCATATTACTCTATTATATTTAGATAATGTAAGACTGAATTAAACTATATAGTTTATTTTATTCTAGAAAAATTTTGTTTTTTTAGCGTAAATTGGTTTTAGTAATGAAAGCTTTACTATATCTTTTAAACCATGACCCTGTGCTCTTACAGTTAAGATTGGATAATCATATTGAAGCTCTTTTCTATTTCTAAATTCTGTTTCATTTTCAAGTATTGTTGAATCGTAAATTTTCCCCAAAAGACTAAAGATGCTTTGATCATGTTTGTTTTCTATAAATTGAGAATCTTGATTATCTGTATAAAAATCAGTTATTAGATTGATATCAAAATCTAATACATTTTTATACTCACTAAAGAACTCCATACTTTTTTCACTTTTTTGCACAAACATTACACCAGCTTGAAGTTGTGTTGAGTTTGCAATATTTGTATCTAAACCTATATCAAAATAATTGAATAACTCACTACTGGTAAAATGTTTTTCTAAAAAATGCTTTTCTGTTTCAAATCTTAGAAAAGATTTTTTACTGTCTAAAAGTAAATCAAAATATTCCCCAAATCTTTTTTTTGCTTTTGGAAGTGTATTTATCGAAGAGCCAGCATCACAATACAGAATTATGTCGCCATTGTTAATATTTTTTAGTAAAGTGTAAATAATTTCGTGTTTCCATATCCAGTATCCACCACCTCTTTTTTTAGAAAGTAATTTACTATATTTTTCTAGAAAATCATTTTCTAAATCTTCAGGACCAAGTGAAATAACTTTATTAAAAAAACCACTCTCATTTGCTAAATAAGATAAATGTTTTTTTGAGTAATAAAATTTTTTGTCTCCATAAGTTAAAAAATAAATATTCAATTTATTTTCCTATCTCAATCCAATTCGTATTTTTTAAAGTATTAGATTTTTTATTTCTGTTCCAAATAGATGGATAACAAACAATTGAATTTTTATTATTAGATAAAAAAGCTGCCAGATAAGAAAAAGTACTATTTGCAACAATATAGTGTTTATAACCCCTCATCATTTGAAAAGCTTTAATAGGATCATCAAAGTTGTCATATATGTTGTTACAATTAGAAAAAATATTTTGTTCTAAAACCCAATTTTTGTCATCAGTAAAAATATCAAATGTTAAATTTTTTAATTTAGTTTCCAAGTACCTTATGGATTCAGTGTAATAATCTAAATTCAATTCAATCCCTAAATTTATATAGTCACTTCTTCTAATATGTATTGCTATATCAGAATTGGCTAAAAATTCCTGCTTATTTTTAAATAATGATTTTAATGTTTCTTCTTTGTTATTAAGATATTTGATATCTTGCCAGTACCCATCAAAATAATTTATTAATGCAAATTGGTTTTGTTCAAACTTGCTGTCAAAGTCTCTTTCCTTATAAAATTTAAACATATAGTTATTAACAAATGGGAAAAGTTTTCTTAATTTTTTACTATTTATAAATATGTTAAGAAGTTTTACAAAATTTAAAAAAATTGTGTTTATTTCCTTAAATTTATAATTTAGAGAAGTCAAATGGAGTTCTCTTTTAGTATTATTGTTATCAAATTTTTCAAAATTTTTGTAAAAATCAAAACTATAAAAAACTGTAAATTCTTTTTGAGGAAAAATTCTGGAAAAATTGTATTGAAATAACTGATTTCCTAAGCCACCCTTAATTTCTATGATTGCTATTTTTTTCATACTAATTAAATATAAAATTTTCTGTATTTTTTGAAATAGAAGAATATTTGAATTTGAGTGATAAGTTTCCTGCGTTTAAACAAATACTCTCTCTATCTTCATCAGATAATGAAATAGCTTTTAAAATAATTTTAAATAAGTCTTCTACATCATTTGATCTAAAGACAAGAGAATTATCTTTGTTTAAGTACTCAATAAAACCTACTGAATCACTTACAATACATATTTTTTGCCTAGCCATTGACTCTATGAGTGTAAGTGGACCAGCTTCAAATTCTGTTCGTGTAATTTTTGACGGAACTACAACTAAATCAGATTGATCGATAAATTTAATTAAAGTATTTTGGTCAACAAAATCCATAAATTCAACAAAATTATTTAATCCTAATAAATTAGTTTGATTTTTAATATGACTTAATTCAACACCAGATCCAATAACAAGAAGTTTTAATTTTTTATTTTCTGAAAAAATTAATTTATTTAGTGCCTCAATTAATAAATCAACTCCTTTATATTCAACTATCCTTCCAAAATAGAGAATATTAACATCCTTAGAGGATGTTTTTTTAACAGCCTCTTTTTGAAAAAAAATATTATCTATGCCCATCGGAATAATTTTGTTTTCAGGTATATATTTTTTTGGAATACCGCTTTTTAGTAAATCTAAATTTGTTTTACTCACTGAAGTAAATTTATATGAATTTTTAACTGTAAAGTTAATAATAAAATCTCCAATTGATCCAATTTTTTTTAATATTTTTACATCTGATCCATGAGATGTAAAAACAACTTTAATACCCATAGCTTTTCCAACCAATGCACTGATAAACGCTTGGGGAAAAACCCAATGACTATATATAAAGTCTGGTCTTTTTTGTAAACATAATTTGATAAGATTCACAAGTTGAAAAAATATCATTAGCAATATAGTTAAGATATTTAATTTATTTTTTTGAATGGATGGATAAAGCCCATATTTTGAAAGATTACAAAATTTTCTAGGAATAAGATAACTATATGGATAAAGGTAAATATTCTTTTCCAGCTTTCGATTATTGATCTTCTCCTTTTTTCTAGGATATAAAATATAAAAAGTTGAGTCTTTATTCATATTTTTAATCAAATTATTAATAAAGTTTGGCGAAGTGTCGTATCTATCTTGTTTAAAGGTAGATGTGTTAACAATAATTTTCATTGTTTTTATTTTAGTAGGATAGATTCTCTCACTTATAATTAGTTCAACAAACTGAGTTTAATTTTTTAGATAAAATTATTTTCTAGTAATTAAATATTTGAATGTAAGAATTTTACCCAATATAAAATATGTAAATGCCTTGGTATTTAAAAAATTTAAAATGCTCAATTTTAGAAAAACTAGTGAGTTTATTTTTTCTTTTTTTACATATAATGCATCGCCCCACGGAATTGTTTTTTTCCACCATTTTGTAACAACCCTAATAAATCCATATGATTTTAAAAAATTATCTATATCTTGCACTTTAGGACACCCAACATAAAGTTCTTTTCTATTAATTTCTATTAGTACAGCTTCGCATTGTTTTAAAAAGCTATTCGCACCTTTGAGAACATTTAATTCGTACCCTTGAACATCAATACAAATTAAATTTACGTTTTTAATTTTATAAGAGTCTAAGACTTTGACATTAACGATCTCATCTGGGTCATACTTAAATTCAATGTACGAGTGATATTTTAAATGTTCCTTTGGTTTCATTAATGAAGAGCTTTGAGAATCATTGTTTTGATCTTTATACATGTTTAATTGGCTTTGCTTTTCTCCAAGGGCTACATTGTAAATGATGATATTGCTATCATCTACAAATTTATCTTTTAAGAATTTGTATAAAGATTTTTGGGGTTCGAAAAGGTAAATCTTATTATTAGAAATTTTTTTAAAAAGTTCAACCTCTCCACCCCTATGAGCTCCCACTTGGACAATTCCATTGACTGAAATATCATATTTTTTTAAATGATAATCAATATCAATAATCAATTTAATCTTAACTTTCTTTTGATTTCTTTTTTAATTTTTTGTTTTACAGGAGTGTTGTTTTTCCAAAAATAGTTTGCACTTCTTATCGAATCAATATATGCATCTTTTGTATCCACAGTTTTTTTATTGTTAATTATTTCTTTAATTCTGTTTACAAAATTATATTCATTCAGAACTTTTGATTTAGACTCTACAAGGCTATCAATATTTTTTTCATAGATATCTTCACTTAGAACGCCTTCAATTGTTGAAATAGATTCACTTATATT
>MDTA01143479.1_pt1 | contig 10824 bp, 8 predicted proteins | sample 811151 | NCBI WGS metagenome assembly MDTA01 (sample SAMN05326648, study PRJNA326480) | marine metagenome | isolation source: seawater | place: Indian Ocean: South | collected 2010 | reverse complement strand
GAAACTAAAAGCATTGTTATTCAATCTAAGTTATTTACTAATAATGACTTTATTTGTTTTTGTTATTATCAATGATGTGATGAGGCTATTTTGAAGAAACTATTATCAACAATTTTATTAATACTAACTTTTTCTATGCATTCTGCTGTTTTGATAGAAGATATAAGAATAGAAGGGCTACAAAGAGTTTCACTTGGTAGTGTTCTAGATACTGTTCCTGTAACAATTGGAGATAGAATTGATGAGACAGATTATCAGAGAATAATACGTACGTTATTCTCAACTGGTCAATTTGACGATATCCAATTGCGAGCAGAAGGAAATATTTTATATGTGAAGGTTCAAGAGAGACCAACTATCTCCTCAATAAAAATTGATGGAAATTCGGCAATTAAAACAGAGGATTTATTAGGCGCACTAGGATCTGAAGGTATTTCAGAGGGTTCTGTTCTAAAAAGAGCAACATTAGATTTAATTACAAGAGGATTGCAAGCACAGTATTCGCAACAAGGAAGATATGGAGCAACTGTAGAAGTTAAACAAAAAGATAGACCAAGAAATAGAGTTGAAGTAGATATAGATATTGATGAAGGATCTTCTACAGCAATTTCATCCATAGAAATAATAGGTAATGAATCTTTCACAGACAATGAAATAAGAAGAGTCTTCGAACTTACTGAAGGATCGATAATTTCCGTATTTACAAATGATAATAAATATACAAAAGAGAAGCTTCAGTCAGATTTAGAAAATTTAGAATCTTTTTATAAAGATAGAGGCTATCTGCAGTTTAGACTCGATTCATCTCAAGTTTCAATTAGTGAAGATCTTGAAGAGCTATTCATCACATTAGTTGTCAGTGAAGGAGAAAGATATGCTTTAAAAGAAATAAAAATTTCAGGTGAACTACCTCTTGAAAGAGAATTCTTTGAGAGTTTTATAAATATTCCTGAAGATACTTATTATTCAGAGTCACTTATTACAAGTTATGAAGAGTTCTATGCAAATATTCTTGGTAATGAGGGCTATACTTTCGCTGAAGTCGAAGGCATACCAACCATAGATGAAGAAAATAAGACTGCTGATATCACTTTTGTTTTTAATCCTGGAAGAAAAAACTACACAAGAAGGATACTTTTTACCGGCAATAATTTTACAACTGATGAAGTTCTCAGAAGAGAAATGAGACAGTTTGAAGGAGCACCAGCATCAAACCAAGCAATAGAACAGTCTAAACTTTTACTTGAGAGGACTGGATTCTTTAAAACTGTAAATGTAGAAACTGTTCCAGTTGCAGGAGAAGAAGATCAAGTGGATGTCATATTTGATGTAGAAGAGCAACAGTATGGCAATATAATTGGCGGTTTTGGTTATTCTCAATTTGGATTTTCATTTAATTTTAATATTCAGCAGCAAAACTTTTTAGGTAGTGGTAACACTGTAGGAATTGGAACGCAGATCAGTGATTACTCAAAAAATATTTTTTTACAATATGAAAACCCATATTACACAATTGATGGAGTAAGCAGAGGTTATACACTTAACTATAGAGAGTTTGATTATTCATCCTTTGGAATAACAGATTACAACACAGCGAGTTACGGACTTTCAGTAAGTTTTGGTTACCCTATTTCTGAAATTCAAAGACTTGGGTTTAACATAGGATATGATCACACAGAGCTGCAATCAGGCGGAATGGCTGCAAGAGAAATTCTTGATTTTCTTGAATCTGAAGGTGATGTTTTTGATACATTAAAATTTCAGGGTTATTGGACACGAGCAACTCTAAATAGAGGAATGTTTCCAACTGAAGGTACTTTAAATCAAGTCCAGCTGCAAACAACTTTACCTGGATCAACACTAAATTATTTTAGAATAGACTACAAAAATGAGTATTATCAGCCTCTACCTATAGGAGAGGATCTTGTCTTCAAAGCATCTTCTAGAATTGGTTACACAGGAGCATTTGGAGATACCGATATTCCTCCATATTATGAAAACTTTTATGCGGGCGGCCCTTATTCAATAAAAGGGTATGAAGCTAACAGTCTGGGCCCAAGAATAACCCCAGTACCTTGTTATGGTTATGTTTCTGCTGAAGATTATTGCCCACCTCTTATCGATAATAATTATGATGGAGAGCCAGATACTCCTTATTACAATCAATATGCATCTTATAGAATAAATAGACCGATTGGCGGCAATGTTCTATTAGAAACAAGCCTTAATTTAATTTTTAAAATTCCATTCATAGAAGATCAGAGCCAATTTAGAACAGCAGTATTTGTTGATTTAGGTAATGTATTCTCAACAAATTGTGCACCTTATCAGACTGAATGTTTTGAGCCAGATTATAAAGAATTAAGAGGCGCCTATGGTATTGGCGGTAGTGCAATTACACCATTTGGACCAATAAGTGTTTATGTGGCTATTCCTTTCAATAATGGTCCTTTTGATAGAACAAAGAGATTTGAATTTACTGTTGGGAATAAGTTCTAAAATTTTTCTCGATTCTTATGTAAAAGTCGGCTAAAATAGCCAAACTTAAGGATTTATTATGAATAAAATTAAATATCTATTACTTTCAGGTCTGCTTGCAGTCTTTTCAACTTCATTATTTGCCGAAGGAACATTTGTCTTAAACGCAGAGAGAGCAATGTTAAGCACTCAGTATGCTCAAGATGAATTTAAGAAATTAGACGAAGATGCAGATTTTATTGCAGATAGAGAAAGACTTGAGTTACTACAAACAGAAGGTCAAGCAATTATTGAAGATTTCCAGAAAAATCAAGAAACACTCTCTGATGAAGAGAAAGTTGATATGCAGGGAAAACTTGAAGATAAGCAGACTGAGATCCAATTTTTAACACAAAAATTGCAAAACAAAGCCCAGGAAACTCAACAGGCTGTAATTGCAAATCTTTCATCAGATTTCCAACGAATTCTTGGTGAGCTTATAAATGCTAAAGATATGGATATGGTGCTTTCACCTCAGGCTCTATTTTATGCTGATCCTGATTTAGACATAACTGATGAAGTTACAGCTTTACTAGACGTAGCTTTAGCAGAAAAGTCTGAATAGTAGTAATCTTACTTAATGGAATCATTTACTCTAGATAAGCTAGCTAAAACAATTGGCGGTGATGTCGTAGGAGTAAAAGATTTCTTAATAGGTTCAATTGAAGATTCTTCTATTTGCGCAGAAAGTGGAATCTGCTACTTAAAAGACAAAAATTACCTTCAAAAACTTAGCACAAAACCTGGAGCAGTAATAACAACGAAAGAATTGTCTGAACAAGTACATCAGACAAATAATTTTATTATTGTAGATGATCCATATCTTGCATATGCAAAGACATCTCAATTATTTTCAGAAAGCTACCATAGTAAAAATAAAAAAATTGAAGCTGTCTTAGGGGAAAATGTTCAAATTGGCAAAAACACAGTTATAAATGGAAATTGTGTGATTGGCGATAATGTAATTTTACATGACAATGTTTCTATTTATTCATGCACTAAGATTGGCAGTAATTCTATTATTCATTCAGGCACAGTAATTGGTAGTGATGGATTTGGTTTTGCTCCAGATGGTAATAGTTGGGAAAAGATAGCACATCTTGGTGGAGTAGAAATAGGGTCTAATGTAGAAATAGGAGCAAACTCAGTAATTGATAGGGGAGCTCTTGGAAATACTAAAATTGGAGATGGAGTCAAAATGGATAATCATATTCATATAGCACACAATGTATCTGTTGGAGAAAATACAGCTATGGCTGGAATGGTGGGAATAGCAGGAAGTGTAAAAATTGGTAAAAACTGTAAGTTTGGAGGCCAAGTTGGAACAGTAGATCATATTGAGATAGCAGATGACGTTACAGTATTAGCAAAAACATTAGTTACTAAGTCATTAACAGAACCAGGTGCCTATAGTGGAGTGATGCCAATTCAGAAGCATAAAGATTCTTTAAAATTTGCTGCAAAGTTAAAGAAATAAGATGAACGCTGAAGAAATTAAAAAGTTATTACCTCACAGAGATCCTTTTTTATTTATTGATAAAGTTATAGATATAACTATGGAGCATATTGTAGCTGAAAGATTTGTATCGCCTGAAGAACCATTCTTTAAAGGACATTTTCCAAACTTTCCTATTATGCCTGGGGTAATAATAGTTGAAGCTATGGCTCAGACTTGCGGTATTTTAGGATCTCATATCATGAAACAATCGGCATCTGAAAAATCAGTATACTTATTATGTGGAGTTGAGAAAGTAAGATTTAAAAAGAAAGTAATGCCAGGAGATACTCTTAGATTTGAAACAGAGTTAGTAGCCAATAAGAGAAAAATTTGGAAATTTAATTCTAAAGCTTTTAAAGGCTCAGAATTAGTCTGTTCAGCAGAGATATTATGTGCAGATGGAAGTTTAGATGAGTAATATTCACCCTACAGCAATAATTGATGAAACTGCAGTTATAAGTGAATCAGTATCAATAGGACCTTATTGTGTAATAGGGGCTGAAGTGAGCATTGGAGACGAATGTGTGCTTAATTCACATGTCGTAATAAAAGGACCAACTAACATCGGTAAGGAAAATAATTTTTTCTCTTTTGCAGTCATTGGAGAGGACACTCCAGATTTAAAATTTAAAGGTGAAAGAGCAACCTTAGAGATAGGCGATAAAAATGTTTTTAGAGAATTTTCAAAAGTTCATAGAGGTACTGGTGCTGATCTTGGCTATACAAAAATAGGCAATGAAAATTTAATAATGCCAGGAGTCATGATTGCTCACGATTGTGTCATAGGAAATAATAATATATTGGTAGATAATTCAGCTTTAGCTGGACATGTTAGATTGGGCGACTACGTAACACTTGGAGGCTATACTCTAGTGCATCAATTTTGTGTTTTAGGATCTTATTCATTTACTGGTATGGGGTCATTAGTCAGCATGGACGTTCCTGCATTTACAAGAGTCGCAGGCAATCCAATAAAACAAGCTGGACTAAATGCAATTGGATTAGAAAGAAAGTCATTTACTAAAGAACAAATCTCAAACTTAAAGAAAGCTTACAAAATATTTTTTAGAGAAGGGTTAAGAGCAGAAGAAGCTTTAGAAAAAATTTCTAATGAATGTGAGCAAGATGAAAATATTGAGATATTTATAGATTCAATTCAATCATCCTCAAGGGGAGTATTAAGATAGTTGAAAATAGGTGTAGTTTCTGCAGAACCCTCTGGTGATCTTCTTGGCAGAAAAATACTTGATTCTTTAGAAGCAAAATTTCCAGAACTAACAGTCTCAGGTGTTGGAGACGGAGATCTCAATAAATTTAATATCTCTAATGAAAGATCTTTATTGAAGATAATGGGTTTTGTTGAACCAATAATGAATTATTCAGATATCAAAAATTTTCAAAATCAGCTTATTAAAAAATTTCAAAATGAGAAGATTGATTTATTTATAGGTATCGATTCTCCAGATTTTAATTTGGGCATACATAAAGAACTTCAGAAATCAGGAATAAAAACAATTCAAGTGGTTTGTCCTTCTGTATGGGCGTGGAGATCAAGCAGAGTTAGAGATTTTAAGTTTATAGATTATATGCTCTGCCTTTTTCCATTTGAATTGGATTATTGCGCAAATGTAAGAAAAAAAGCCTTTTATATAGGACATCCATTAGCTGAAAAGGAACATGAATATCTTGGAGTGGATAAGGAAGACATTATTTGTTTAATGCCAGGAAGCAGAGATTCGGAAATTAAACAGAATTTGCCAGTAATGATACAGGGTTTTAAAAAATTCAATGTAAATAAAAAATATACTGCTTTAATCCCAGCTTATGATAATTCTGCCAAAAAACTAGTTGAGAATTTTATAGAAGAAGAAAGTGAAATAATCTGCCATCAAAAAAAATCATCTGACATACTGAAAATAGCTAAAGCAGCAGTTATATGTTCAGGAACAGCAACATTAGAGGGTTTACTAGCAGAAGTGCCTACCACTATCATTTATAAAACTAACTGGTTAAATTATTGGATTTATCGAAGCATGATGAAAACAAAATATGCTGGAATTCCAAATATTCTAGCTGGAAGAGAAATCTTCAATGAATTAATACAAAGTAAAGCAACTAAAGACTCTATAGCAAATGATCTGGAAAATAATCTTAGTACTTTAGATTCAAAGATAAAAGAAATGCAAGAAGTAAAAAGAAAGATTATTGAAACAGATTTTTCTGCATTTTCAAATGAGATATATGAGGATTGCAGAAATAGATGAAGTTTGAAGCTGATCGTTTGGTTTAGTCGTTTATTTAGCTAAAGAGTATAAAAAGGTAATTAATGAGCAAGACTTATCATATATTCATCGAAAAAGTTTTAGAATTTAATGATGGGTAAATTTGTCCATCTTCAAGTAAAGTCACATTTTAGTATTTCTAGTGGTTTGCCTAGAACTAATCAAATAGTTGATAAAGCCATAGAGCATGAAATGGATTCTGTTGCTCTTACAGATAAAAACTCATTCTTTGGCCTAGTCAAATTTTATAAATATGCTATTTCAAAGGGGGTAAAGCCAATATGTGGTGTTGATTTTGATATTAAAATCAATGAAAACCTTTATTCCAATATAGTTCTTCTGGCAAAGAATAAGAGTGGACTTGAAAGTCTATTTAAATTAAGCACTAAAGCATTTACAGAATCTGCTAAAGGCAAGATATGTTTATCAGAAAAAAATATTCTTGAAAATGCAAATGATTTAATTTGCATCATGCCAACTGCATGTGATCATCTCAAATTTTTAGCGGGTAAAGAAAATTACAATGAACTAGACCACAAATTAGAAAATTATTTATTGAATTTTAAAGATAATTTTTTTGTTGGTGCTTCAAATTACAATAGCAATGGATATAACCATTCAACAGAAAATATTTGTAATCAAGTATTCAAAAAAGGGATTCCTGTTGTTGGTTTAAATGATGTTTTATTTTTGTCACAAGAAGATCATCTTGCACATCAAGCGAAAGTAGCAATAAACAAGGCAACTCTTTTAAAAGATGAAATTAATAATCCAAATGTTTCAACTGAACAATTTTTTAAAACATTTGAAGAGATGAAAGCTATGCATAGCGAAGATATTCTTAGCAACACAAAAGAAGTAGTTAAATCTTGTAATGTTTTTCTTGAAGAAGGTGAATATTATTTACCTTCTTATGAGATAGAGGAAAAAAAATCATTAGAAGAATATCTTGAAGATATATCAAAAAGAAAATTAGAAAAGTTCTTAGAGGAAAACCCAAAATTTGATAAAGATATTTATCGAGATCGTCTAGAAAAAGAACTAAAGATCATAATTGATAAGGGCTATCCAGGCTATTTTTTAATTGTTATGGATATTGTTAGTTGGGCGAAAGACAAGGAAATACCTGTTGGGCCTGGAAGAGGATCGGGAGCTGGTTCACTTGTCGCTTACCTTTTATCAATAACAGCACTTGATCCATTAGTCCATGGATTATTATTTGAAAGGTTTCTTAATCCTGAAAGAATGTCACTGCCTGATTTTGATATAGATTTTTGCATAGAAGGTAGAGATAAAGTCATTGAATACGTCCAAAAGAAATATGGAGAAAATTCAGTAGCACAGATTGGAACTACAGGAACGATGGCTGCAAGAGGAGTGATAAGGGACGTAACCAGAATATTAGGTAAACCATATGGTTTTGGAGACATGATGGCTAATATGATTCCACTTACACCTGGTATTAAATTAGGAGAAGTAATGAATGTCGGAGAAGATCTAAAAGATTCAACAGAAAATCAGTCTATAGAATTGCAAGAATTAAGGAAAACAAATGAAGAAGCAGCCGAAGTTTTAGATCTTGCCTTGAAATTAGAGGGCTGTGCAAGAAGTATTGGTAAGCATGCAGCTGGAGTTGTAATAGCACCAAACGATATTCATGAATTTACCCCACTGCATTTTGATGCTGAAACAAATTCAATGGCAACACAGTTTGATATGTATGATGTTGAAGACATTGGACTAGTAAAATTTGATTTTCTTGGATTAAGGACATTAACAGTCATAAATAATGCAGTTAAATCAATAGAAAAAATAAACCCTGATTTTAATATTAAAGAGATACCTTACGATGATCCTAAAGTTTATAACTTATTAAGTTTAGGGAAAACCAAAGGCCTTTTTCAGGTTAATGACCCAGCTATGGTCGATAAAGTTCTTAAACCAATGAAACCAGAGAACTTTGCTGACATTGTTGCTGCTGTAGCTCTATATAGGCCTGGACCACTACAATCTGGCATGGCAAGAGATTACATAAATAGAAAGAATGGCAAAGAAAGTATTATCTATCAGCACCCTTCATTGAAAAAGATAACGAATGAAACTTACGGAGTTTTTGTTTACCAGGAACAAGTAATGGAAGCAGCTCAAGTGCTTGCTTCATATTCATTGGGAGACGCAGACAATCTAAGAAGAGCTATGGGCAAAAAGAAAGCTGATGTTATGGAAGCAGAAAAAAGTATCTTTGTAGAAGGTTGTAAAAATAACAGTATCTCAAAGCAAAAAGCTGAAGAAATTTTTGACAATATAGAAAAATTTGCTGGATATGGCTTCAATAAATCTCACTCAGCTGCTTATGCTTTAATAGCGTATCAAACAGCTTATCTAAAAACTCACTTCCCATCTCATTTTATAGCCGCAGTATTGTCTTCAGAACAGGATAAGACCGATAAATTAGAGCCAAATGTAAAAGATTGCGTATTAATGAAAGTTGATATTTTAGCACCAGATATTAATACCTCTTTTTCTAGTTTCGTAGTAAATGAAAAAAATGAAATAGAGTATGGATTAGGAGCATTAAAAGGTGTGGGCAGAAAATTTGCTGACGAAATCTGCGAAGAAAGAATAAGAGGCCCATTTAAAAATATGATGGATTTTGCATCAAGAGTAGATTTAAGAAAAGGAGGAATTCGATCACTAAAAAGCATGGCTAAAGCTGGAGCTTTTGACAATATATGTAAAAGAGATGAGGCAATCAGTTCTATACAAGCTTGTCTTGAGTTATCTGCTCAAAAGTTTAAATCTAAAGAGTCTGGTATCGTCGATATGTTCGATTCACCGAAAGAAGATCTTGAGCAGGATATCATGAACTCGGGATTGAATTTTAATCTTCAGGTATTTTCAGAATCGGAGAAACTAAAGATGGAGCTAGAGTCTTTTGGTTTTTATTACAGCAAGCATCCTGTTTCACTTCTTCGAAAATCTATTTCTTCACGGCTTTCTCCAGTAAAAAAACTCAATATATCAAATAATGAAAAGTTTATTCCTGTATTAATAAATAATAAACGTATTGTTAAGAAAGGTTCTAATATATATGTCTTTCTTGAAGTGTCAGACGAAACAGGAGTAATAGATGTTTCTGTGCCGATTGAACTACACGACATGAAAAAACCATTATTTAAGGAAAATTCTGTAGTTATGTTAAAAGGAACAGTCATTACGGATGATTATAGAAAACAAAATTTAGAAGACGTTGATATTAAAATTCGAGCAACAGATATTATTCCTATAGACATAGCAAGGAATCTGGTAACTTCCAAGATAAAAATTGATGTTCCAAGATCAAAATTAAAACAGCTAGGCAATGGAAAATTTGAAGAGATTAAAAGTTTACATGATCCTGATGGCCTGGAGGTTACTTTAAATTTATTAGATGAGGACTTAAATCTTTCAAGTGAAATAGTAGTTGACAGCTTTAAAATTTCACTCGAGGATAGTACGTTCGAAAAAATTAATGAGATCTTTGGAGAAGATAATTACACTTTATTTTAGTGATGGAACAATATTTAGATTTTGAACAACCTATTTATACATGCCTTGAAAAAATTGAGGAATTAAAAAAGGTTATACCTGCACCAAGTAATCTTGCTGAAGAAATTAATTTACTTGAAGAAAAAGCAAATCAAGAGACCCAAAGAATATACCAAAATTTAAGTCCATGGCAGAAGGTTCTTGTTGCGAGACATCCTAATAGACCACACACAAAAGATTACTTAGATAATGTTTTTAATGATTTTGAAGAAATACATGGAGATAGGCTTAGCGATGATGATATGGCTATAGTTGGAGGTTTTGCCTTTTTGGATAATTATCCAGTTGTTGTCATAGGACATGAGAAGGGAAGAGAAACTGAAGAAAGAGTTAATCGAAACTTTGGTATGCCTCATCCATCAGGATTTAGAAAAGCAAATAGATTAATGAAAATCGCAGAAAAATTTTCTTTGCCTGTTATTACATTAATTGATACGCCTGGAGCTTATCCTGGAGTCAAAGCTGAACATTCAGGGCAGCATGAGGCAATTGCTAAAAGTTTAGAAATAATGTCTGACCTTAAAACACCTATCATCAACTTAGTTATTGGTGAAGGCGGTTCAGGCGGCGGCTTTGGTATTGGACTAGCTGACAAGATAGGCATGCTTGAATATTCTATTTATTCTGTAGCCTCACCTGAAGCATGTGCTTCGATTCTTTGGAGAACAGCAAAGAATGCAGAACAAGCCGCAGATGCTCTTAAACTTGATGCATCGAGCTTAAAAGATCTGCACATCATTGATTTAATAGTTGATGAGCCTATTGGCGGAGCCCATAGAAATCATGAAAAAACTTATCAAAACGTAAAAAAATATTTTCTCGATGAATTAAAAAGTCTCTCTCATCATTCAATTGAAGATTTAACGCAGAAAAGATATAAAAAATTTGCCGATATTGGAATCTGATATGGATTTCTTTACTAAACAAGAAAAAGATATT
>MDTA01040915.1_pt1 | contig 10824 bp, 11 predicted proteins | sample 811151 | NCBI WGS metagenome assembly MDTA01 (sample SAMN05326648, study PRJNA326480) | marine metagenome | isolation source: seawater | place: Indian Ocean: South | collected 2010 | reverse complement strand
TACATCATGCTCCTTATTAAAAGTTACAATCTGTTTTTTTGGATCTAGTTTTGTAGCCTTCATGCCTTTATTTATTCTCCCATGACATGCATCAGATAAACACTTTCCTATGAAGCCAAAACCTCCCTCTTTTGGATATCTAAAAGAGGCATTAATTCCAAATCCTTTTTTTTGATCGCTGATGGCACCTGTTATAACTTCGTCCATACTCGGCCTGGGATGTCTGACATTAACCCAATCAGTAGTAAGATCTTTCGGATCAATGCCCCAAAACTTCCTACTGTAAGGTATCATAAAGTGATCTGCTATCCCGTCGCCAAATATATATCTGACCCAATCTTCATAATTATTGATGTCACCTTTTTTGTGATCATTTTCAATGAAGCCAATTAAACAATCTTTGACTATGTTAATTGGCAAACCATATGTATTTGCTTGAAACGGATATCTTGTCATTACCCCGTGTGAATGAATCCAGGCATCTCGCTCTTTAACTTCCAAATTCACACCCAAGTCTTCGCAAAGGGATAATATATATTCGTTAGAAGTATGGAAAACATGAATTCCTTCATCAAACACGAAGCCATTGGAAAGGTGGGATCTTGCATGGCCTCCATCGGTCAAATCTTTTTCATATACAACACCGTCTCCGTGATAGCAGGCGCTTAATCCTGCAAGACCTCCACCAAGAATTAGTGTCTTTTCTTTATTTGTTGGCATAATTTAATAAGAGTTTGTTATGTAATTATATATTTTCTTAAATTTAGATCGAACTCTATTATCAAACTGAGGCGAAAATACACTAAAAACAAAAATGTAGAGTTTGCCGGGAAGAAAACTAAAAGTTTTTTCAATCATAAAGCCTAATCCAATTCGACGAATAAAAATTTTGCAAAGAGATCGATACTCCTTGGAGTTCAATTTCCTCTTAAGCCTTACAGAGTTAAGTAATTTTTTAGTTTTCTGAGAAAAATCTTTTAACTGTTTTTTGCTAAGATTGAATAGGATTTGCTCCAATCTCAGAAAAGAAGCTAACTCGTCAACATCATCTGATTCTAAAAATTGCGCAATAATTTCCTTCTGAATTTTATTTGCCATTTTTGTTTGTTCAGATTCAAATTCTTTGGATTGGCTGGATTCGTGCTGTCTTTGATATAAATGAAAAGAGGGAAGGATAGAGGCTTCGTATCTTTTGAAAGCAATTCTGGCTGTTACTTCAAAATCTTCTGCCCTAGTGTATTCCTTTTTAAAACCGCCAGCCTCAATCATATCTTGTGTTTTAAAAGCTATCGAGGGATGCCATATAGGACATATACAAAGTAGAACAGGCCCAATGAATTCACCATAGTTTTTGCAACTACGTTTCCAATCTCTACCCAACCTGCCATCAGAGTCGATAGTGTGTTCCCAAGAACAAATAATTGAGATTTTTTCATTATTTTGAAGAAATTCTAATTGGTCCTTCACTCTATCAGGAGTGTTAATATCATCTTGATCAATTCTGATGGTATAAGGCGTGTCTATTAGTTTGAGAGCTTTATTGAAAGAATCTGCAACTCCCATGTTATTTTCATTCCTAACATACTCTATGCGTTTATCATCATAGGATTCAATTAATTTTGATACATCGGGGTCCGGGCTGGCATCGTCAAGGATCAAAAATTTAAAATCCTTATAGGTTTGACTTAATGTGCTCTCAATAGAATCCTTCAGAAATGGAAGACCATTATAGACAAGGGTTAAAACTGTTACTTGAGGTTTATTTTTTTCCATGGAAATATTTCTCGAGTTTCATACCAATTAGTTCTTTAAATCTATGATGTAGTTCAAAGTACTGTTTTCCTTCTCCTTCTGCCTGAATACTCATATTAGGAAAGCCTTGCTTAGCTAAGTCCAATGCATCACGCAATGCTAAAAGTGTTATTTCTAAATATTTAGGTTCTATATCTCTTATACATTCTAGCCTATCAATATTTAGATACCTTTTGGAGAGTATAGGGCCTGTATCCACACCTCTTTCTATTAGATGAGCAGTAACTCCCAATTCAGCTTCATCCTCTTTTATGCTATGCAATAATGGCCACTCTGTAACACCCATACCCCTATACTCAGGTAGGATTCCTTTGTGCACATTTAAGACGCCCATTGCAGGTATTGAGATGAAACCATCTCTAAGAATTACACTTCCTATAGATATTATTAAATCGGGCTTTAAAGAAGATAAAAATGCAATTGATCTATGGTCATTAGGATCAATAATTTTTTTAAATTTTACGTTTGATATCTTACAGAGCCTTTCTAAAGAATCTTCTTCGAGTTTATAACTTTCAACAAGAGAGGCATTGTGGTCTTCTGACTGCTGTTTAGGTTTTGCCAGAAAGTATTTATCAAAAATCTTTTTAATCAAGGAAGGGCCAAGTCTTTTTGCTTCAAAAACTAGTCTTCTAATCGATAATACTCTTAAGCAACTTACACCAACGAGATCTATGCCTTGATCAGATAAACACATTTTTGCAGCCAATAGAGAATATAGATTCGAGTCTATAGGAGATGAAATTGCAACTCTCAAATTCCTCATTTTATGTTACCTCTTGAAATAATCTTTCTTGTATTTCTATATTAAATTGATAAAGGAAAAGTATCTTTTTATCAGATAGGTTGAATTTTGGCTTCTTAAAAGTATCTTCAATGATAGAAAATATTCTATCAGCTGCCTTCATAGAGGCATTCAGAAATCTCAAATCTCTATTTTCTTCACACATCTTCAAACAAAAATAAATCACTCGTAACTGTTCCTCAATATGAGATGAGGTTTCTAAAGAAATATCTTTAAAGTTTATAAATTTAGCTCTCCCTATCTCTAACTTCCTTAAAACTCTTTCACAGCAAGATGTTAAATAAATTCTATTTAATTCAGATGCCGAATACTTAAAAAGATTAAGTGAACAAAGAAGAATGAATGAAGTGCCAAGATAAAAATCTTTCAGAGAGTTCCAATCCTCAGATGAAATTTGGTTATTTAATTCTTCTTTTAAAATTTTCTCTTCAATATTGCTCTTTATAGAACATGATCTGTAAAAGAGACTACGACATTTAGAGAAATAAGAGTCTTCTTTAGTTTCAAAATTTTTAAGGAGTTCAATAATATCTACCTCATCTGATAAATAATTTATACTGTCATTTCTTTCAAAGAATAGAACATCTAGAGATGCGCCCATTTCCTTCAATCTGAAAACAGCATCAGACTTCGAACTTAGTGGCATTTCATAATGTTCTTCAAAAAATACTTTTTGGTAAAGGTCCTCGTAACCTTGATCTTTAATTAAGTAATCCTTGATTTTTTTTTGTAAATTTAGATGTTGTTCTGCGGAAATATCCTGTGCAATGTTCGCAAGTGTTTTATTTAAAATAAAATTGATAAAGTGCACAAAATAAGATCTTATCATTCCAAGATCTTACGAAAATATTTTTTCTTTATAGTATTCCTTAATACAGTCTCGTAAAGCAACCTTCCAATCCCTCATCAAATTAATATTGAGGTCATTTAATCTCTTATTGACTAACCTCTCACATGCAGGTCTTTCTGCAAAGTATTCCTCTTTAAAGTATTCTGAAGATACCTTGTTAATTTTAATCTTGTCAGACAACCCTAGAATTTCTAATAATTCTGTAGCAACCTCATATCGACTAGTAAGGCCTCCGCATACCATGTTGAATAAACCCCGATGACTACTCTCAATTAAGGCTTTTGTATTTTTAGCAAAATCATGGGTGTATGTTGGAGTACCGTCTTTATCATCAACAACGAATAGCTCACTTTTTCCCTGATCTATTTGTTTTATGAGCTTTTGAATAAATTTCTTATCTTTTCTTTCACCACCACCCATCATCCAACCAGCACGACATATAATGAAGTCATTACAGTTTTCTTGAACATGTACTTCGCCTAGGAATTTTGAATTGCCATAATGTCCAAGTGGAACTGGCAGATCAGTTTCATCGTATGTATCTTTTTTCCCGTCAAATATACCTGCAGTACTAACATATAAAAGTGGGACATTTAGTTCATTGGAAATTTTGGTTGCATGTTTTACAGATTCTGTATTGGTGAGGTAAGTATCAGTAGAATTTAATTCACAATGCTCAAGGTCTGTATAGGCGCCAAGATGGAAAAGCCAATCTGGAGAAAAGTTGGAAACTTCTTTTTTATATAAATCGTAATCGCGAAAATCAAGCTTTTGGAGCCAATCTTCGTTTACGTCTATATCAGAAGCTATGAGTTCATAGTGGTTTTTGAACTCTTTGAAGAAAGCAAGGCCCAGCATACCTCCTGCCCCAGCCATATAAATTTTTTTCATTTCTCTATTTTAGCATTTTGTTTTTAGATTAAAAATCTATTGATGTCTGTAGAATAAGTGGATTCATAAATATACATAAAATTTATTATCTCGAATAAGGCTAAGCTACTTTAATGGCAATTTGGTATGTACATGACATAGTATAAAAAGCATTTGAAGTCTTTCTTAAAAAGTACCTCTTTCTATTCAAACAGAACTTCCATCTAAGAAGGTATGGAGAAAGCTAAATAGATATAGTTTTCAGTTTTATGGCAGATTAAACTCTTCTAGAGGATAGATATGTTGACTGGACTGTTAGAATTAATAATACTTAGAAAGAAACAAAAATTTATAGCAATCAAAGCTGAAAATTAAGAAATTAAACCCCAAAAATATAATTATGAATAATATTTTAGTTGTATCGCATGAAAGATCAGGAACTCATTTTCTTATTGAAAGCATTCTTGCAAACATAAGTAATTCTGTTTTTCCAAAGATAAGGCCTTCTTTTTCAACTATTGAAAATCTTCTTTTGCCACACGATCAAGATATAACCGAAAAATGGAGTGAATTTGTCTTTAATGATAATGGAGATACAAAGATATATAAGACGCATGTCACTAGAGAAGAGCTTCTAAAGGCTCTGAATGAAGAAGGTTATCTTAATAAATCTGAAAAAAATATATTGAACGCAATCTTAATGTCTTCAAAAATTGTTTATATAAGCAGAAATACGGAAGATGTAATGTATTCTCTATATAATTTTATGAAAAATGGAGGCGCACTACAAAATGCCTCAACTCAAAGACTTGAAGCAGCAGATTTTTCTCAATTTATAAGAATGCCAAATCATCATATTATGCCAATTAGAGCCTTTGATTGGTTTGACTACTCCTTGCCGAGATATCACAGTTATCATGTAAGGTCGTGGCGCGATAATTGTGATTATTATATTAATTATGAATCATTAAAAGGGAGCTATGCTGAAGAAGCTTATAAATTGATGAGTTTTTTAGGTAAAAATTTAAAAAAGTCAAAAATTAATCAACCTCCCAACCCATTTAAGAATAAATCCCTCAATAGACTAAAATCTTTTTTTTCTGATAGTCCTTCATATGTACTTGCAAGAAAGGGTATTATCGGTGAAGGTAGAGGTTTGTTGTCAGAAGAAGATAAAATCTTTATTTCGAAAGAAAAGAAGATTGTAGATAGGAATTTTTAGTACTTGATGGTTTTTTCTTTGCAAGCTAGAAGCTCGCTTAATAAGAAGCACTAAGATAATAAGGTATTTTTTAAATTATTAATGAGTTTTTTCTCTTTTTAAACTAAGATGCGCCGTCTTGCAAAAAGATTACCTTAAAAAATTTAATGTTCTAAATTACTGTTGAAATGAAAATATTAGTCATGGGCCTACCCGGAAGCGGTAAAACCTATCTTACAGAAAGATTGGTTCCTCTTTTAAATGCTGCTTGGTATAACGCTGATAAAGTTAGAGAAATGTCAAATGACTGGGACTTCTCTGACTCTGGAAGAGAAAGACAATCCAATAGGATGAAAACATTTGCTGATTTTGAAAAGAGCCATGACAGGATGGTGATTTGTGATTTTGTATGTCCCACAAAAAAAACTAGGGAAAACTTTGATGCAGATATCATTGTCTGGATGGACACTATTACAGAAGGAAGATTTGAAGATACTAATAAAGTGTTTCAAAATCCTGAGAAAGTCGATTTCCATATCACTGAATGGAATGATCACAACCACGAAGATATTGCCCTTAAAATAAAAGAATGGAAAAAATAGAAAAGAAAAGACATTTTGCGAAGACTTTAACTTGGAGAGTCGTTGCAACTTCAGATACATTTTTAATTGCCTGGTTTATTACTGGAAGTATTGACTGGGCTGCCGGAATAGCCGGAATAGAGGTTTTAACAAAAATGATTTTGTATTACTTACATGAACGTGTTTGGTATAAGTATATTAAATTTGGAGTAATTAACTAATGTTTGATTGGAAAAAACCTACTGTACAAATGCTGGGAAGATGGCAACCTTGGCATGATGGGCACCAAGAGCTATTTAAGCGCTGCGTAGCTAAGACTGGACAAGTCATTATCCAAGTAAGAGATGTTCAAGGTGCGTCAGGAGGAGACGGCCAAGATGATAACCCATTTGATTGGGACTCAGTATGTAACAATATTGAAACTGGTTTGGCAAAAGATGGCTTTAAAAGAGGCATTGAATTTGAAATCATGTTGGTACCTAATATAGTGAATATTACATATGGGCGAGGTGTGGGATATGTATTTGAAGAAGAAGTCTTTGATAAATCGATAACCGACATCAGCGCAACTAAAATTAGAAAGCAATTAAGAGAAGAAGGAAAACTCTAATACATACTTAAACCTTATAAAACCAATTAGGCTAATTCCCTAGATCCAAGAATCTATTTAACCCTTCTTGAGTAAAAGGTTCGAAATATTCTTCTCTTATTAATCGACCATTTTCCAGATTCACAGATATTTCATTCTGAGAAAGACTCAAGAATTTATTAAGTGCCAACTCCAAATCTGGTGACGATTTACAATGCATATACATATTTTCCGGTATTCCCTTTGGGATAGGATCATATGATAAACCAGACGTATTTTTTATGATTATTACTGGCCTACCAACTGCTAAAGCCTCAATGCAAACACTAGATGCTTCTGTGACTAGTAAAGCAGATTGAAATAAAAGCTTATAAAAGATTTTTTCTTCAGTAAATCTAAAGTTCATTGGTATTGGGTTTTGCATTATTTTCCTTATGTCTTGCACCTCAACAGCAGGATGAGGCTTCACCACAAAAATAATATCTTTTGAGATACTTTTATTAGAAGTTTCTATGAGGATATCTAAAATTCTTGCAGATGTTTCCTTAGAAATAGGCAGAGCAACCAATACACGCCCTTTTGAATTCTCATCATATTTATGATCTTCCCAGATATATTCATTCTTAAAAGCAGGGACTGAGATTACATCTTGCGAAGGCAAGTATTCTTGTATTGTTTCAATGCAGCCAGGACCTTGGACGGCCATCACGTCAGGAATAACTTCAGCTTTCCTTTCTATCTCTATTGGGAAAATTGAAAGGTAGTAAGAGTAATTTCTATAGGTTTCATAACCAATTCTTTTTGTATTAGGAAAAAAATGATACATACCAAGATTCCATATTTTATCTATTGAATGTCCTTCAAACCAGTCAATTGACAACCTAACTTTTATAGAAGTTAAAGATAAATTCTTAAGGAATCTATATATAAGTAATGCTTCCATAGTTGAATGGATATCTCGATTAGAGAGTAAATCCTCCCTAAGTAAATTAGTAACATCTGTACTACCTAAAAAGCTCGGTCCTATCTTAAGATTTTTGACTCTAAATTTATGCAGATACGCGTATCCTACATCTCTTAATGTTAGAAAATCTTCTTTAAGTATATTATTTCTTTCTGAATACCTGATGCCTTTTAAAATCTTGTAAAAACCTATTAAACTTGTATCCACAATACTAGGTACAAAATAAACTTCCCGTCTAGCTTCTTCACTAAGATGAGTCCAAAAAGAACCATACCACCTATCATCATGGATAAAATTTGAAGTTATGAAAGTATCAATCAAAACCAAGGAATGGCTTGAATCTGTATCATATCTCTCATAATAAATGTATTTGGATAGGAAGATCCTTACAATTCTTGTAAGAAAGAACCACTCGTAATAAAAATTTTTAATAAAATTTTTGAACTTAGTAGAAATCTTTTTCTTATAAATAATTTCAATATCAATATGTGGATATTCATCAGTAACTGACTCTAGGATAATTAAAAGTTCTCGAGACTCTACTAATACTTTACTGGGTATAAATAAACCTTTAGCTAGAATAGCTTTAAACAATTCGATGCAGCAAACATAATGGAATAAAGGACTAGAAAATGTATCTCTACTTGAGGTATTCTCAGACCACCAATCCACGTCAGATAGCAAAGGGTTAGATGCTGAAGTTATGAGGTAATTGTATTTTTCTTTACAGGAGCTAGCAACTTCATCGAAAAGAAGAGAAACTTCCTCTTGTAAAACGGCATTGTGTCTAAAATCAAGATCCACAACTATCGTTGATTACCTTATTTTTTTTGAAGAAAGAGTCAAATGAATTTTTCATCTTCAGATCTTGTATGATTAAAAGAGCTCCTAAGTTTTCTTTGCTACAGAATCCAATGAAGATATCATTTGTTTTAAGCCTTTCTCAAAACTCACTAAGCTTTTTGGATATACCTTTTTTAATCTAGTTACGTCTGCATAGATACCAAATTGATCGCCTGGTGTACCTTCAAGGATTACAATCTCTTTATTTGATTTAAGAATTTTTTTTATCATTTTTAAGATTATATCTATAGTTGTTTTTGTTCCAGTTGCTACGTTGATTATGTCATTATAAAAATCCTGATTATGGATTGACTCTAAAGTTATATTTACAACGTCATCAATATAAATTAAGTCCCTAAATCTATTTATAGAGCCCTTTACCTCTACAACATCATATAAATCATCTATAAATTGTTTTAGATAAATACTGACCATTCCTTGCCTCAGGTTTTGTAAGTTCTGGCCAGGGCCATAAACATTAAAATATCTCAAGGCAGTGAAATTAATTCCATATTGTTCATGATAGATTTTCATATATTTTTCGCTAGTAAGCTTACCAACTGCATAAAATGATTTGGGATTAACTTCAGCTAGTTCATTGTATTTTTCTTGATTGGGATTTTCTCCGTATATGGACATTGAGCTTGCATAGATGAATCTCTTGCAATTTGTTTTAACGGCGTAATCCAACAATCTTAAAGTAGATGTTGCATTACAATTCAAGTCATAAACTGGATCATCAAAACTTACCTCTCCTGAAGACTGTCCGGCCAGATGTATTATTGCATCAAATTGTTGGTGCTTTAGCCTATTTATTGTTAGTTCATCAGATGCATCGCCTTCGATAAAGGTAGCCTGCTTAGAAATATTAAACAAGGACCCAGTAGACAAATTATCAATTATTGTTACCTTAGATTTATTATGTATCAGCCTGCTTACAACTGCAGATCCAATAAAGCCTCCCCCTCCAGTGACTAAGTAATTCATTTTAATTCTTCGTGATTATGGCTTCGTAGAGTGCGTCTCATATGTCAATTAAATCAGTAAAATTAGATGTTGTAAAAATAAAGTCTCCTGTTGGATTTTGCCACTCTGAAACTCCTGATATGTAGACAAAATCTATATCAAATGACTTAGCGGCTAAGTAATCACTTTTAGAATCTCCAAAAAAAAGATATCTGGTATTCTTTTTATAGAATTTTAAAATCCTTTCTACATTTTTTTCTTTAGTATGAGGACTGCCATAAATTTCATTAAAATATTTGGAAATATTCCTTTCAGAGAATAGATTTCTTAGCTCTTTTTCATCACCTCCTGAATTGACATATAATTCTTTTGAGAGACTCTTGCTGTATTTTAGAAAATCCTCTACACCAGGAATGTAATCTACAACCTGAAGTCTTTCAGAGACTATCTTTCCAAATCTCAAAATTGCTTTTTTGCACTTATCTTCTTTGTCTATTGAGGGATGGATGACTTCATAAAAGTATTTAAATTTTTCATACCTTGAAATACCTCCATTTGTCTTATGAAATTCAACTAAATCGTCAACTTTATCAATTGGTTCTCCTGCTAAAGCATCTCTAAAAGCTGCTGATTTTAATTTATTTGAATCTAAAATAACCCCATCGCAATCGAATATATAAACATCATAATTGCTTAGATCAAACATCATTTCCTAGGAAACTTAAGACTTTTTTTAGGTCTTCGGGAGTATCTATGGCTATAGAAGAATTATTGATTTCTATCATTCTTACTTTACATCCAAGCTCTATCAGTCTGAGCAATTCTATATCCTCTAAAGATTCGAGGTCAGTTTTATCTTTTCCAATGCCAAATTTTTCTAAATGAACTTTAGGGAAGGCGTAAATACATACTTGTTTCATTATCGGAGTTGCTAAGCCTTCTTTGTTTGCAGGAATACCTGCTCTTGAAATATAAAGGAGTGATCCATCAATGTCCGTTACAACCTTAGGTATATTTCGATTCTTATAATCATCTCTCAAATCAGATTTGCTCATAGCGCAGTATGTATATGATGGATCTTCATTGAAGGCTCTAACAACAGTTTCTATATCATTAGGATTAATCAATGGTTCGTCTCCTTGAACATTTACATAAAAATCAGCATCTATTTTTTTTGCAACTTCAGCCACTCTGTCAGTCCCTGTAAGGCAATTTTCTGATGTCATAATTGAATTCATACCAAATTGCAGGCAATGTTCTTCTATCCTTGCATCGTCTGTTGCAATAATTACATTTCTTTGACTTGAAGCCTCGACACACTTTTCCCATACTCTCCTTAGCAT
>MDTA01143069.1_pt1 | contig 10825 bp, 11 predicted proteins | sample 811151 | NCBI WGS metagenome assembly MDTA01 (sample SAMN05326648, study PRJNA326480) | marine metagenome | isolation source: seawater | place: Indian Ocean: South | collected 2010 | reverse complement strand
GTTTATTGTTTAAGAAATTTCTGGCAGGCTATCGACCATTTTGGAAGACCTCCTAAAACTCAACATACATAATCTATAAACTAAAACATAAAATGTAAATCAGTCATTTTACGCATTGCTTTTAAATTTAATTAATAGGAGAATAGAGATGATTTGCTTTTTTATAATCTTATTAAAAAAAAAATAAACTAAATCTTTCAAAATAATAAATATATGAAAGTTTATTTATAATAATAAACTTTTCAAAAGTTATCAAATAATTTTAGTTAATAAAATAAAAAAAATAATTTTTTTCCAATTTAATAAAAAGAGTCTTTGAAAAAAATTTCCGATTTGTAGTATTTAGAAAGTAAATTAACTAAAAACTTTATTAAATTTTTCACATAAATCAGATAGAGATTCTAAATCTATTTAAAAGTTAATTTTAAATCCACTTCTCGTTTCCAAAGAATTCTTAAAAAACGATCTACAACATCTTGTTTAGTTTTCTTTGAATCATTATAAAATCTTTCTTTTACTTTATCATGATGATTCTTTTTGAAAGACATAGAAACACAATAATTTTTTAAATCTTAGGATCATCAGATATAAATATCAATAAGCAAATTTTCTTAAAAAAACCATCTTTTTTCTTTCTTTTAAAGAATGCAATATTTTAAAATCCTACCAAATATTTTTATAATATACTCTGTATAAAATATGTTTATAATATAAAAGAAATAAGCGTTCTCTAATTATAAATATATATATACATTCTTAAGATTTATTTAGATATTAGTTAAGTCTATAAATAAAAAGAATTCAAAATTTCAAAATCGTAAAATCTAATTTAATTGAAGAAGATTAGTTTTTTATTATTGAGCACTTTTACTCTTGATTTATACATATAAATTGCATTATAAAAACTATTAAGAACTAAGGAGGTAAATCAAATGACTAATATAGGCTTAGAAATACTATTTTGGATAGTTTTATTAACTTATCTTGGTGCAAGACTAACCCAAACCTCTAGAGGTTTTAAACAGCAGCATTAAAAAAGAAAAATCAAAATTTAATTAATAGATCCTTATTTGAATTTATAAATGAATCATTTTTAATTATTGATTTAAAACTTTTAGTTTATAAAAGAAAATAATTTATTTTAAGCACAAAAAATGTGTTTATTAATATTTGATACTTTTCTCAAAAATTTTAAAAATTATATTATTTCTGGTTTAATTAAATAGATTGGATTTTTATATTCAAATTTATTAATAAGAATAAAAAGAATTTGTTTAGTTAACAGCATTAAAATTAGTCCAATCAATCAATAAAAGAATAACTCCTATAGCCATAGTAACAGGAGCTGCATAAGGATATTTAGACATCTGTTTTTTGGTAATAGGAAACCATGAAATCAACCTATCAGATTTATCTTCTAGTTTAAGCCTTGGGGGAATTCCAAGTTGTTTTCTTCTTTTAGCTTCGCCCATAAAAATAATTTAATTATATATATACTAATTACTAAGTAATATAATTTGCGATAATTTTATCGATGAATTTTCCACTCATAAAAGAATATAAATATTATATTAATCAAAGGTAATTACTTGAAGAGAATAAAAGAGACTCAAATACTGTCATAAAAGCAGTCTTGAGCCTCAATACCACCTTACCGTTAATTCTCTGATGCATCGACCTGGAAAAGCCAGAAGAGGAGACAAAGTGAGTTTCCATTTCCATCTCATGGATGGTTTACTTCCACAGCACGACAGTCTCCACAAGTCGATAAAGAGTCAGATCAGAGCACAGTAAAAGAATTTGACCAATAAAGCAGCATAATAATAATAACTTATCAATTACATTCGTAAGGAGAAGGCCAAATAGTTTTTACTTCCTCTTTAATTAAATAAGACTTTTCTAACCTCTTTTCATAATTATTCTCTTGAAGTAAAAAAGTTACATGTCCCATTTTTCTTCCAAAAGTTTCTTTAGATTTCCCATACCAATGGATATTAGCCCCATTTATAGCTGACAATCTCTTAATTCTATCTTCAATTTTTATTGGAAAATTTTTCCTATGTCCTAACAAATTAATCATCAAAGATCCCTCGCAATTCATCTTTATATCTGGTGGAACAATACCCGAAGAAATACATATTTGTTGATCAAACTGACTTGAGTTACATGCCTCAATTGAAAAGTGTCCTGAATTATGAGTTCTTGGTGCAATTTCATTTATTAAAAGGCCACTATTTCCATAAAAAAACTCTATTCCTAAAACACCTACATAATTTAAATCATTAACAATTGAGGAAAAAATATTTAGCGCGAATAAATCAATATCATATGTTGTATTAGCAGGAGAGAGAACCCAATGACAAACATTATTTGACTGAAAAGTTTCCACAATTGGAAATACTCTGATTTTGCCATCTATATCACGAGAACCAATCAAAGCAAACTCTTTTTCATAATCAACCCATTCTTCTAAAATCCAATCATCAGAGGAAGTCTGATTTAAAAACAATTCAAAATCATCTTTATTTGAGATTTTTTTATTACCCTTTCCGTCGTAACCGCCTTTAAAGGATTTTGCCATTAAGGGGAATTTCCATTCATTAAGTTGTTCAAATTTAAGATTTTTATAGTCTTTTTTCGTTATCCATTTTGGTGAGGGTAAATTTAAATTATTAATAAATATTTTTTGCGAGATCCTATCAACTAAAGGGGCTAATGCCCTTAAATTAGGAATAAAGAAATCTTCAGAACCTATTTGTTTTAATTTATCTATTTTAACCCATTCATTTTCGAATATAATTTTTTCACATTCCTTTATAAGAATCTTATTACCTTTAATTTGTAATGGATCAGCCTCAATAACCTTATCTGCTTTAAGCCCTCCAGGATCATTTAATGATTTTGTTTGAATACAAACTTTAATATTTCTATCTTTAGCTGCTTCTGTAAGCATTAAGGCTAACTGACCTCCTCCAATAATACCTATTGAATAAGGTTTAATAGATTTGTTAATATTACCTGTGGAAGACATATCAAGATTTTATTACTTTTTTAAATCCTTAACAACAATATATTTTGATGTAATTTTCAAATCAAGTTATGATAACAATACTAATAAAGTCAATAATTCGCTAATTTATTCATTGTGAACGAAAACAAAATCCTTGTTCCTATCGAGAAAAATTCTTACGAGGTATTTATTTGCTCAGGATTATTGTTTAAAATTGGCGATAAATTGGTTGAACTAGGGATTGACAATAAAAGAAAAATTTTAATAATCTCAAATAATGAAATTGCTAAGTTTTTTGGGAATACCCTATTAGATAATTTAAGAAAAAATAATTATTCCGCAAACATTTTCATAATTAAGGAAGGAGAAGCGAACAAAAACATAAGTACAATGCTTGAAATTTATGACGCAGCATTTGAATACGGAATGGAAAGAGGTTCCTTAATGATGGCTCTTGGTGGAGGAATTGTTGGAGACATTACTGGATTTGCTTCTGCGACTTGGCTAAGAGGATTAGATTATATTCAAATACCTACAACTCTTTTATCAATGGTTGATTCATCAGTAGGAGGAAAAACAGGCGTTAATCATCCAAAAGGTAAAAATTTAATTGGCGCATTTAATCAACCTAAAGCTGTATTTATAGATCCCGATACACTTAAAACGCTTCCCCCACGTGAATTCAGAGCAGGTATGGCTGAGATAATTAAATATGGAGTAATAAATGATGAGTTTCTTTTTGAATATCTAGAATCTAAAAATAATTTAGAAAACATACTAAATCTAGATAATGAAAGACTAGTAAAAATTATAAAGAAATCAGTCGAAATAAAGTCAGAAATTGTCTCAAAAGATGAGAAAGAAAAAGGTATTAGAGCTTTTTTAAATTATGGACATTCTTTTGGACATGTTATTGAGAATTTATGCGGATATGGTGAGTACTTACACGGGGAGGCTATTTCTATAGGTATGAGAATAGCAGGAGAAATTGCCTTAGATAGAGGATTGTGGAGTAAAAATGAAAATATCAGACAAAATAATTTAATAAAGAGTTATGGTTTACCAATAGAAATTCCAAAGTTAAATCGATCCGATGTAGTGAGAATTTTAATGGGAGATAAGAAAGTTCAAGGAGGTAAAATGAGATTTATTCTTCCAAAAGGAATTGGGAACGTTGACATATATGATGACGTGATAGAAAAAGAATTCATCAATTTTTTTAGTTAATACATTTACTTTCAATTTGTAATTCATTGTTTTTAGATTTCTTAAAAATGAACCATTTAAAATCTCCTAAACAAATTGGATCAACTAATCTTAGGATTGCCTCCCTTTTGATTAAGGCTTTAGATAAATCATTTTCTAATTCTTTTTGTATATCATAAAGTCTTTGTGCTAAGCCTAGCAATAATAATGCTTCTCCTTGCTTTACAAAACCAATAGAATCAAATCCAGCCAAATTAGCTTGATAAATTAATAAATCACTGCATAAATGGCAAGTTAAATCACAATCACCAGGACTATTCAAGATTTCTATATTTGCTCTTTGATTCTTATAGGAAAGGATAGTACCATCATTTTTTTTTGCAGAATAATATTTTTTAGAATCTAAAGCGTAATCAATAATTAATAAAATTCCATTATCCATTTTCTTAAAAATATTTTCTAACCAATTTAAAGAATCAACATGTAATTCTGTTGTCCATCCTGTTGGAGCATCTTTGGGCGGTATTTTTATACCCAATTTATTATTAATTTCTGCAATAAATTTGTCGAGATTTTCTGTAATGGAGATATTTTTAAAATTTAAAGTTTTAGTATTTTTATTTAACTCAACTCCCTGTCTAAAAATAGATCCATTTTTGTATTGGATTCTCTCAACAGCAAAAGCATCCAATACTTCATGCGCTATTACAATTCCATTAATACAATCATCATCGATATCATCCAAGTCAATCCAATTAATTTCTATACCTTGGTTTAAAAATTTATTTAAATTAATTCTTTGGAGTTCAATCATACCTGGATTCAATTCAATTATTTTAAATGAAATATTTTTAAGAATTTCAGAATTTTTATTTAAAAAATATTCTATTATTCCTCTTAAAAGGCATCCATTTCCAGAACCAAATTCAAGAATTGTTAATTTTTTCTTAGAATCTAAGTCTTTTCCAATTTGATTTAACCAATCCTCTATTTGTATTGCCAAAAGGAAGGCAAAATCATCTGACAAAGCCGTTGAAGTAACAAAATCTCCCTTTTTCCCAATTTTTGCCTTACCGCTCCCGTAATAACCATGATTAGGATCGTTTAAAACAATTTCCATAAAATCATAAAAACTTAAGATTCCTCCCCTTTCTATAATTATTTTTGATAACCAATCTGGACAATTCGCAGGAAGACAATTCATCAGAGACAATATAGTTAGTTAAAAATTTTTCATGCTTACAAAGATTAACTATCTATTGGGAATTTTTCTATCATTATTAATACTAATTTTTAGTCAACCATCTTTTGCGATTAATAACCCTGAACTATTACCTAAAGTTAATACGCCTGTACTAGATCTAGCTAAAACGTTGAGTCCTAATCAAAAAGTTCAACTAGAAAATTCTTTAAATACTTTTGAAAAAGAGAGTGGATGGAAAATTAAATATCTATCTCAATTTGAAAGCAATCCTGGCTTAGCTATCAAAGATTATTGGGACTTAGATGAAACAAGTCTTCTAATAGTGGCTGACCCTAGAGGTGGCAACTTACTAAACTTTAATGTTGGTGATGCATATTTCTCTTTCCTACCAAGATTATTTTGGGTTGAATTACAGACCAGATTCGGTAATCAATATTACGTAAGGGATCACGGAGAGGATGGTGCTGTAATTGACGCAATAAATTCTGTAAAGATTTGCTTAGACAGAGGGGGGTGTAATGTAGTCCCAGGATTTACTAAAGAACAGTATATATGGTCATTATCTACATCTATACTAGGTGGATTAGTTGCAGGATTTTCAGCATCACCCAGAAAGGAGAATGAAGTTATTTCTATAGGTTTTCTTGCTCTTTTATCTCCATTATGGGGAATGCTATTTGGCGTCTTTGGATTAGCTCCAATAATTACTCGCACATCAGAAATATTACCTCTAATTAAAAATAGTCTGGCTTTCTCTGCAGCAGCTATTGGTGGATATATTTTGTCTCAGACCCTCTTTTCTCGATATAAAGATCCTAAAAAGTTCAATTAATACTTTTTATCTTTTTGGTTATCATTAAACAATACATTTTCAATTCTCAAATTTCCTAATTCTGAGTACCATCTCTGAGAAATAAAAGTTAATTTTTTATTTTCAAATTCAATCCACGAGAAATTTATTAGAATTTCTTCATTTTGAGTCTTTTTATATCTGGGAACAATCGCACAATTTAGATAGGCAGTTCCACATTTATCAAATAAAAACATATCCCTTTTTCCTAAATTTCTTTTAAGTTCATCATGAGTATGACCAAAAATCACAAGATCCACAGTTCTATCTTTCTGAATTGTTGATATTGCCAATGATAAATCTCTATCTCCCCAATCCATTGATGGAGCTTTCCAATCTTTTCCACAAATACTGTTAGGTTCAGATCCCAAACCTGAAGGTCCTGAGTGAGCGAGAATTAATAGTGGTAAATCATTACGAGACTCAGATGCCTCTTTAACAATCCTATTAACAGATTCCTCCTCAGTTAATGGTCCATAAACCCCACACATCTCTTTAGATAAAAAGTACCCACCTCCAGAGCTACATGGTCTGGCTCCAACAATATTTACATAATCTTTGAAGACTTTAAGCTTCCACCCACAGAATTTCTCTTTGAGAATTCTTATTTGTTTTATAAGTGTTTCACCAGATTTATCATTACCACGATCATGATTACCCAAAACAACATAGGATGGGATGTCGAGATTATTAATTGTTTTTAATATTTTGATATTGCCATTTGAAATATCGCCCACGAACAAAACAAAATCCGGTTTAATTTTTAATAAAATGCTAATATCCGACTCAGACCAAAGTCCATGACAATCTCCTACAACAGCAATTTTAAAATTTGACAGAATTTTTTCTTTTTGAGCATATAATTAATAAAATACATTCTAATTCCTGACCATCACAACTTCTACAGCTAAAAAAGAATCTACTAGAACTGAAGAAGATTTAATTTCTGAGATCAAGACATTATGCAGTAATGCGAATGCCATAATTCTTGCTCACTATTATCAAGCGCCAGAGATTCAAGACATTGCAGATTTTATTGGTGATTCTCTAGAATTATCAAGAAAGGCTGCCAATACTGATGCAGATGTGATTATATTTTGTGGTGTCCATTTCATGGCTGAAACTGCAAAGATACTTTGTCCTGATAAAACAGTCTTATTGCCAGATATTGAAGCTGGTTGTTCTCTGGCAAATGATTGTCCTGCCGATCAATTTAAGAAATTCAGAGAAGCGAATCCAGATCATTTTGTAGTCAGCTATATAAACTGTACGGCAGAGGTGAAAGCTCAAAGTGACCTGATTTGTACAAGTAGCAATGCCGTAGCATTAGTTAATAAACTTCCAAAAGACCAAAAAATTATTTTTGCCCCAGATCAAAATCTTGGTAGATGGGTACAAAAGAATTCAGGAAGAGAACTAAAACTTTGGCCTGGAAGTTGTATCGTTCATGAAACTTTTAGTGAAGAAGCTTTAATGAAATTAAAATTGCAAAATCCAAATGCGAAAGTAGTTGCGCATCCTGAGTGCAGTCAGAATTTATTAATACTTGCTGACTATATAGGATCTACAAGTAAACTATTAGATTTCGTAAGTAATGATGAGTCTTCAACTTTTATGGTCCTTACAGAGCCTGGGATTATTCATCAAATGAAAAGGAAAGAGCCCAACAAGACATTTATCGAAGTACCTGACGTAGATGGTTGTAAATGTAATGAATGCCCTTATATGAAATTAAATACACTTGAAAAAATCTTAGATTGCCTTAAAAATAATAATCCATCCATTGAACTTCCAAATGAAATTATAGAGAAAGCTTATAAACCAATAAAAAAGATGTTAGATATGAGTTTTTAAAAGAATATTTTTAACTTAAATTTAACAATGCTATTTCAAGATTTGTTGAAGAAGGATTAAAACTTGTTGTTAAACGAGAATCTTTTATGAGTTTTAGTAATACATTTTCTCCAACTCTATATTGCTTATCGCGCCTAGTTCCTATTTCTTCTCGAAGAATGGGATCTATATTTATATTTACCTCAATATCTGGAGTAATCCCAAACTTATTTATATCAGTACCATTTGGAGTTAAGTATTTTGCTACTGTCACTGTCAATCCAGAACCATCTACAAGACTTCTCATCGATTGAACAAGTCCCTTCCCGAAAGTCTTTTTACCTACTAACTTCCCTCTAAGATTATCTCTAATAGCACCTGATACTATTTCACTTGCACTTGCGGACCCCTCATTAACTAAAACCACTAATGGTTTAGTTGTCAAAGCGCTTCCATTTGCCCTTTTTACTTCCTTTAATCCGTTTTTAGATAATGTACTTACAATTATTCCATTATTAATAAATTGTCTAGAGATTTCGATACTTGAGTCTAGTAAGCCTCCTGGATTACTTCTTAAATCAAGAACATACCCTGAGACATTTTTTGTCTCATAATCGATTAATATTCTTTTTAAATCTTTTGAAGCATTTGCATTGAATTGCTTGATTCTTACATAACCTATTAAGAATCCATTTCTCGAAGTATTTATCTTACTTACAACAGATTTTATTTCAATTTTTTTTCTAAGAAGTGATTTAGTAAAGATATTGCCATCTCTTGAGATCTCTAAATTAACTTTTGTACCCCTTTTACCTCTTATTAGTTTAACAGCGCCTTCAATATCCAAATCTTTTGTCGATATCTTATCAATGGATATTATTTTATCTTTTGCTCTTATTCCCGCTTCAGAAGCAGGACTTCCTTCAATAGGAGATACTATTACAAGATATCCTGAATCAGAATCTTTGATTATTTGAATTCCAACACCTGTTAGTTCTCCTGAGGTGTCAATTCTCATTTCATTAAATTGTTTGGGATCTAGAAATCTTGTGTAAGGATCATTTAAATTATTTAACATTTTTCTTATCGCAATATAGGCATCTTCAGAATTAGGATAATTCTTTGATAATAATTTTTTCCTAAGTTTTATCCATTTTAATTTACTAAATTTTCCTTCTGAATCTAAAAAGTCGCTATAAATTATTTGCCACACATGATCAATTACTTCTTTGTTACTGTTTTTTAAAACAGATGATTCAATCGAATTTATTAAAATTACACTACAAAAAGCCAATGGTAATAAAAAGATAGATTTTCTTTTAAAAATATTTTGTAATTTCAAAAAAATATACCCCCCATTTTTAATAGATTTATGCTTTCCTTTAAAAAAACATTTATTTAAAATATTCATTCAGGATCAATCCATTTACCATCATCCTTAATAAGTTGAATTAATGCTTGAACGCCCTCGTCTTCAGGAACTCTTTTGATCTCTTCTTTTCTTCTGTAAAGAGCGATAGTACCTTTTCCTTTACCTACGTATCCATAATCTGCATCTGCCATCTCACCAGGACCATTAACGATGCAACCCATTACGGCAATATCAAGTCCTGTTAAATGTGAAGTGGCATTTCTAACCTTATCAACAACTTCCTCAAGATTGAAAAGAGTTCTCCCACAGCTTGGACAACTAATATATTCAACCATTGTCTTTCTAAGTCCTAAAGATTGTAGAATTGAGTATCCTACAGGGATCTCTTTCTCAGGAGCTTCTGTAAGAGAAACTCTGATAGTATCTCCAAGACCTTCCGCGAGAAGGGTAGCAATGCCCGCAGTACTTTTTATTCGTCCATAATCTCCATCTCCTGCTTCAGTTACCCCTAGATGAAGTGGGTAATTATATCCTTCACTATCCAATCTATCTGCGATCATCCTGTAAGCGGCCATCATCACAGGAGCTCTAGAAGCTTTCATAGAAATAATAATATTATGAAATTCTAATTCATCGCAAATTTTCACAAATTCCATTGCTGATTCAGTCATACCTAAGGGGGTATCTCCATATGTGAAAAGCATTCTTTCAGATAAAGATCCATGATTTACCCCTATTCTTAAAGCCTTATCTTGAGACTTCAAAACCTCTACTAAAGGAGTAAATCTCTTTAAAATTGTTCTCTTAATTGTGTCAAATTCCTCATAACTGTATTCAGTTCTGGATGGATCTGATTTTTCAAATACAAATAAACCAGGATTAATTCTTACTTTATCAACATGCTTGGCAACCTCCATTGCTATTTTCATTCCATTATGATGAACATCTGCGACTAAGGGAGTATCAATACCATTATCCCTTAATTTTTTCTTAATTTCGCCAACAGCTTTTGCATGCGCAACTGAGGGGACTGTTAGTCTCACTATTTCACAATCTACATCATGTAGTCTTTTAATAGCTAAGGCTGCATTCTCAACATCCATCGTATCCTCATTAATCATTGACTGGATTCTTACAGGATGATCACTACCAATTCCTATATTTCCAACCATTACCGTTTTCGTCACTCTTCTCTCTATCTGAGTAGAATATCTCTTTGATAAGTTATTTACTTCTTTTGATTTAGTTAAAGACATGAAATCTTAGGTATTCAAATAGAACCCAACCTAATTATAAATGATATAGTTTATTTCTAACATTCTGAAGATCTTTTAATGTTAATCCGTAAGG
>MDTA01090213.1_pt1 | contig 10825 bp, 9 predicted proteins | sample 811151 | NCBI WGS metagenome assembly MDTA01 (sample SAMN05326648, study PRJNA326480) | marine metagenome | isolation source: seawater | place: Indian Ocean: South | collected 2010 | reverse complement strand
TTTTAAATCTTTTAAAACTGGCCAAGCCTTCTCGTAAAATGACTGGTAACCATCATCAATTGTAAGTAATAATTTTCTCTGTTTTTTGTTATTTATAAGTTCTTGCTCAAAATTCGAAGGATTGATAAATTTAATTTCATTTTTTTTTATCATATCGAGATGGCTCTTGAAGTCATTTATCCTAATATTCGTTGAAGGGTATTTATTTTCTTCAAATCGATGATACATTATGGCAATTATACCATAATCATCTATAACAGCTTCTGATGACTGTAGATTTATGGCAATTAAAAAATAAGTAACAATAATGATTAATAATTTTTTAATAATTAGCTGCACGGGCAAAAATAATTTAATAGGTTTAAAAACTAATAATAAATTTTTTAAAGAAAAATTACAAAACAATATTAACTCAAATAATCTACTTGTTAGTAATATTTTAAGCTTTATGAAGAAGCACAAAGTCAAATTGGACAACAAATACTCAGTTATAGTGAATATGGGGCCCGGCAGTTTTTCATCTTTGAGAATATCTTTATCTGTGGCCAAAGGAATTAAAATTGTTTATGGGTCTAAATTATTTGGCTTTAAAAGCGACCAATTATCCGAATTAAACCTTGAAAATATTGAAAATTTAATAAAAAATAAACAATTAGAAAATAAAATGATAAATCCAATTTACTAATTTGTGAAAAAAATAATGAGTGTTATCGAGGAAAAATGCAAACAAAAGGGTGTAAGGCTCACTGAACAAAGGAGAGTAATAGCTAAAGTTATGTCAGAGTCAAAACTAACTTTTGGCTCAAAAGACCACCCAGACGTAGATGAGCTGCATAAAAGAGTAAGTTTGTTAGATAAAAAAATAAGTATAGCAACAGTATATAGAACATTAAAATTATTTGAAGAGTCTGGTATTATTGAAAGACATGATTTTAAAGAGGGAAAATCTAGATATGAACCTTCCACCGACGAACATCATGACCACTTGATTGATATAAACACTGGTGAAATAGTAGAATTTGTTGATAAAGATATTGAAGAGTTACAAGTTAAAATAGCAAAAAAACTCGGGTACAACTTAGTAGATCATAAGCTGGAACTTTACGGGTCAAAAAAGAAAAAGTAATTTGAAAAAAAAAATTTTCATAAAAACTTTCGGTTGTCAAATGAATGAATATGATAGTAACCGAATTTTAGATTTCACAAAAAAAATAAATTACTTTCCTACTTCTGAAAAATCTGAGGCAGATTGTTATATTATCAATACATGTCATATAAGAGAAAAAGCAACTGAAAAAGTTTTCCACGATATAGGAAGAGTCAAAAAGGAGTTTAAAAATAAAAAAAAACCAATTTTAATAATAACAGGTTGTGTTGCACAGGCAGAAGGAGACTTAATTTTAAAAAAAGATCGTTATGTCGATGCTGTTATAGGCCCACAGTCTTATCAATCTATAAACAAAATTATTAAAGAAATAGAGATTAAAAAAAAACAACATGACGTTACAAACTTTGAAACAATAGCAAAATTTGATCAACTAAATTTAATAAATAATAGCAATACTAAAGTATCATCTTTTTTAACTATACAAGAGGGCTGTAACAAGTTTTGTAAATTCTGCGTTGTTCCGTATACTAGAGGTCCGGAATATTCTAGAAATTTTAATGATATTATTAACGAAGCAAACAGACTCATAAGCAATGGTTCACGGGAGATAACTTTACTAGGCCAAAATGTAAATGCTTATAATGACAACGGTAAACGCTTGTCAGACATTATATATGAACTTGAAAAAAAAAGTAATTTATTGAGAATTCGATATACCACCTCTCACCCTAAAGATATGACAATAGATTTATTAGAAGCACACACAAATTGCAAAAAGCTCATGCCACTACTTCATCTACCTATTCAATCGGGATCAGATGAAATACTTAAAAAAATGAATAGAAAACATAATTTAAAAGAATATTTAGAAACAATTAATTATTTAAGAGAGAAAAATCCAAAAATAGAATTTGCTAGTGACTTTATTATTGCTTATCCTGGTGAAAGTGATGAAGATTTTAATCAAACTTGTAAATTAATGGAAAGAATAAAATTTATTAATTCATATTCTTTCATTTATAGCCCTAGACCTGGAACACCAGCGTGTGACATGACAAACGTAGATTCAAACACAGCAAAAAAGAGACTTGAAGTTTTTCAAAAAATTGCAAAAAAAATAAAATTAAACTACAAGAAACATCTTATTAATAAAGTCTCCAAAGTGCTCTTTGAAAACAGAGTAAAAAATGATAATGATAAATATTTCGGTAGAGATGAATATCAAAATTCAGTAATAGTAAAATCAAAAAAAAATATTATTGGTAGTGAAAAAAAAGTTCTTATTAAAAAATTTTCCCAACAAACAATTTATGGTGAATTAATTCATACAGATAATTTCCTTGCAGCTTAATCAAATATGTCAAAAATACAAAATCTTGATCAGAATTATAGTTTAAAAAAAATCGATAAAGAAACAATAAATATAAAAGTTCATAACAATGATATTTTAATGTCAGTAGTTGGGGAATTTAATAATAATCTAAACGAACTTGAGAGATTAACTAAAACTAAAATATTTTTCAGAGGAAACTCAATTACAATTAAAGGGGGTGTTGGAGAAATTAGTAAAGCGTCTGATGCAATTAAGTTTTTGATAAATAAATACCTCAAAACAAATTCTATAGAGAAGCAAGATTTAACTTTGTCAGTGAAAGATAAAAATATAAATTTTAAATCTAATGTTCATAGTTTAGATCAATTAATAAAAACTCCAAAAAAAACAGTGATAGCGAGATCAAAAAAACAATCAGATTATATAAAAGCTTTAACAAACAATGACATAACAGTGGCTCTAGGACCAGCAGGGACTGGAAAAAGTTTTCTAGCTGTTTCTGTAGCAATGACAATGTTGTTTGAAAAAAAAGTAGAGAAGGTAATTTTATCTAGACCAGCAGTTGAAGCAGGTGAAAAATTAGGTTTTCTTCCAGGAGATATGAAAGAAAAAGTAGATCCTTATCTCAGACCATTGTATGACGCACTTTATGATCTTTTTGGTTTTGAAAAAATAAATAAAAAAATTGAGACCGGGGAGATTGAAATTGCTCCTTTAGCTTTTATGAGAGGCAGAACTTTAAAAAATTCATTTGCTATATTGGATGAAGCACAAAATGCTACTCTAACTCAAATAAAAATGTTTTTAACAAGAATAGGTGAAAATTCTAAAATTGTAGTTAATGGAGATCCATCGCAGATTGATTTAATTAATAAATCTCAATCTGGATTAATTAAAACAAAAAAAATTTTAAATAAAATAAGGGAGATAAAGTTGATTGAATTTGATCACAAAGACGTTGTACGACATCCACTAGTTACCAAAATTATACAAGCATTCAATAAAAATATTGATGATAAAAATTGATGTTATTGTCAAGGACAAAAACTGGCTCAAATTTATTAAAAATCCAGATAAATATTTAAAAGGAAAACTAAAAAAAATTCAAAAAAATAAATTTTTCGGTAAGAATAAATATAACTTAACCATTCAACTTTCTGGTAGTAAAGAAATAAAATTACTTAACAAAAAATTTAGAAAAAAAAATTATTCAACAGATATACTCTCTTTTCCTAACCAAACAAAAAAAGAACTTAAGAAACTATTAATTACTAATAGAAAAATATATTTAGGAGATATAATAATTAATTATGAAAAGATGAGAACAAGTTCAAAAATTGTTTTTAAGAATCACTTTGATGTTCTTTGGATTCATGGTCTAGTCCACTTGTTTGGTTATGAACATAAAAAAGACTACAACTATAGAAAAATGTTTCTGATAGAGAAAAAACTCTTAAAAAACTTAAATGATTAACTTATTCCTTAATAACAGATTGTTATTTATTTTTATAGCGCCTTTTTTTTTAGGATGTCTCACTGTTTTTTCATTTCAACCCTATAATTTTACGCTTATAAATTTTTTTATATTCCCATCTTTCTTTTTAATTTTATGCTACATAAATAAAAGATCAAAAAATAAGTATAGAAAAAAGCCACACCTTATAAATCTATTTTACGCTGGATATTTTTTTGGAATTGGGTTTTTCTTAGCAGGTACTTATTGGATATCAAATTCTTTACAATTTGACGATTCTCTTAAAAATTTAATTCCATTTACAATTATAATTATACCATTATTCCTAGGCCTATTTTATGGCTTAGCGGCTATAACTTGCGGTAAATTTCTAATGTGTGATTTGAAGTCAGTATTTTTATTTTCTGCAATTATATCTGCAGCGGATTATCTCAGAGCGAAAATACTAACCGGTTTTCCTTGGAATCTGTGGGCTTATAGCTGGTCATGGTTTACTGAAATCATACAAATTTTAAATCCAATAGGATTGTTCACATTTAATTTAATAGTGATTACTCTATTTTGTTTGCCAATAATAATTTTTGACCAAAAATCACAAAAAAGAAGCTTAATAATTATCCTTGCTGCAATTATTTTTTTTGGAAACTACCTTTACGGCAACTATGAACTTAATAAGAATAAAATTGAAAACTTAAAAAAACATGAAGAAAGCATGTATCTTAATGTAAAGATAATCTCACCCAATTTTGAACTTAAATATGATTTATCTGATACCGAAGTTGATGAGAGAATAAATAAGTTAATTAAATATAGTAATATTGAGATGGACAAAAAAACAATATTTGTTTGGCCTGAAGGCGCACTATCAGGAAAGTATTTTTTTGAAATTGCAAAATATAGAAAAAAAATTAAAGAAAGTTTTTCATCAAATCATCTTATTGTCTTAGGAATAAATACTATGGATAGCAAAAACGAGAAATTTTATAATAGTTTTATCATTGTAGATCACAATTTAGATAAAAAATATCAATATGATAAAATAAAATTAGTACCTTTTGGAGAGTTTTTGCCTTTCGAAAATGTTTTAGAAAAAATTGGTCTAAAAAAAATCACAGAGGGATTTGGGTCTTTTAGCAAAGGAAATGTAAACACTGCTTTTTCTTATGAAAGTATAAGTATAATTCCTTTAATATGCTATGAAATAATTTTTCCAGAACTCATTCAAAAAATAGATTCAAAAAAAAATTTATTAATCAACATTTCTGAAGATGGTTGGTTTGGAGACTCAATAGGGCCACATCAACATTTTGCTAAATCAATATATAGAGCCATTGAAAGTGACGCTTATGTATTACGTTCAGCAAATAAAGGTTTGAGCGCAATAATTAACAATAAAGGTCAAATTATAAAGAGCTTAAAAAACAACGAAACTGGGAATTTAGAGTATCGTTTATTGATAAAAGAAAAAAATGGGGGAAACAAAAATGATTTGATATTTTTTGTCCTTTTATTTACATATTGTTTTATCTTTTTAATATATAAAAAAAATGACTGAAAAAAATTTTTTATTTACCAGTGAGTCAGTATCAGAAGGTCACCCTGATAAAGTATGTGATAGAATTTCAGATATGGTTGTAGACAGTTATCTCTCTAAAGATCCATTTTCTAGGGTAGCATGCGAGACTTTAACTACAACCAATAAAGTTGTACTAGCTGGAGAAATTAGAGGACCCAACATTAAAAAAGATGAAATCATACAAAAGGTTAGAAATTGCATTAAAGATATAGGTTATGATCAAGATGGATTTTCTTGGAGAGAGCAAACAAAAATAGAGTCACACCTTCATGAACAATCAAAAGATATAGCAATGGGAGTTGACTCCAAAGATAATAAAGATGAGGGAGCGGGAGACCAAGGTATAATGTTTGGTTATGCATGTGATGAAACCGAAGATCTTATGCCTGCACCGATTTTTTACTCACACAAAATTTTAAGGTTGATGGCTAAGGATAGAAAGTCTGGAGTCTTAAAGGGCATAGAACCAGATTCTAAAAGTCAAGTTACTATGCAATATGAGAATGGAAAACCAAAAAAAGTAACTTCTATAGTTATTTCAACACAACATTCAAAAGCACTTAATCAAGATAAAGTTAAGGAATTAATTTTACCTTATATAAACAGCTCGATACCAAATGAATTATTAAGTGATCTTAAAAATTCAGAAATTTATATAAATCCAACAGGACAATTTATAATTGGTGGGCCAGATGGTGATACAGGCTTGACCGGTAGAAAAATTATTGTAGACACTTATGGTGGGGCAGCTCCTCATGGAGGAGGAGCATTTTCAGGTAAGGATCCAACGAAAGTTGACCGATCAGCAGCTTATGTTTCAAGATATTTAGCTAAAAACATTGTTGCATCGGGTATAACAAACAAATGTTTAATACAACTATCTTATGCAATAGGGGTTTCAAAACCGCTTTCAATTTTTCTAAAACTTGGCGAAAATGATTTTAATAAAACAAAGAAAGTTGAGAAAATTATAAAGGACAATTTTGATTTATCACCAAGAGGAATAAGAGAATTGTTAAATCTAAATAAGCCTATTTATGAGGTAACATCATCCTACGGTCACTTTGGGAGAAAACCCACAGCTAAAGGCGAGTTTTCTTGGGAAAAAACTGATAAAACGTCGATTTTTAAAACTGTGTAATCTTGAAAAAACCCTAATTTTTCTTTATTAATATTAAAATTTTGAAAATTGCAAAATGGGCACCAGCCCATTTTTTTTTAGGAGATTAAAAATGTTAAACAGAGGATTAGATAAATTAGAACTTCTCAGGATAGTCGATGCTGTAGCTAACGAGAAGTCTATTGATAAAGATGTTGTTATTGGTTCAATGGAGAGTGCAATACAGAAGGCTGCTTTAACTAAGTTCGGTCAAAATAATAATATTTTAGTAAAAATAGATAGAGAAACTGGAAATATAAGTATTCAAAAAGTTTTAGATATTGTTGAGAAAGTCGAGGATCCGAGCCGCGAAATAACTCAAAAAGACGCTAACTCAGTTAACAAAAACAAATCTGAAGAATTAAAAGTGGGGGATAAAATTTATGAAGACCTTCCCCAAATTGATTTTGGAAGAATTGCAGCTCAGAGCGCTAAACAAGTGATTAATTCTAAAGTGAGGGAAGCCGAAAAAAATAGACAATATGAAGATTTTATTGATAAACAAGGATTAATATTGAGCGGCATCATTAAAAGACTCGAATATGGAAACGTAATAATTGATCTTGGAAGAGCAGAGGGAGTGATAAAAAAAGATGAACTTATTCCAAGAGAAGTATTAAAAACTGGTGAAAGAGTTAAAGCATATTGTTATGAAGTTAAAAAAGAGATAAAAGGTCATCAAATATTTTTATCAAGAGCACATCCGCAGTTTTTAGCAAAATTATTTTTTCAAGAAGTTCCGGAAATCTATGAGGGCGTGATTGAAATAAAATCTGTTGCAAGAGACCCTGGTAGTCGAGCTAAAATTTGTGTTTATTCAAAAGATACTTCAATTGATCCTGTCGGCGCTTGTGTTGGAATGAGAGGAAGTAGAGTGCAAACTATTGTAAATGAGCTTCATGGTGAAAAAATTGATATTATAAAATGGACAGAAGATTTACCTACACTTATTTCTGAGTCATTGTCTCCCGCAGAAATTCAAAAAGTTTTAATTGATCAAACTAATAAAAAGATCGATGTGATTTTAAGCGAGGATAATTTAAGTAAAGCCATTGGAAGAAGAGGTCAGAACGTTAGACTTGCATCCAAACTAACAAATTTTGAAATTGATATATTAACTGACAAAGAAGACTCAGAAAGAAGACAAGCAGAATTTAAAGAAAAAACCGAAGCTTTAATTAAAAACTTAGAAGTTGATGAAACTCTAGGGCAATTATTAGTTTCAGAAGGATTTCAAAGCATAGAAGAAATATCTCAAGCTGATGCAGAGGAAATTTCAAAGATTGAAGCTATTGATGAAGATACAGCTAAAGAACTTATTAATAGGTCAAAAGAAAGTTTGATTAAAATGAAAGAAGAAGTTGGCAAAAGATTAAAAGAACTAGGCGTGGAGGATGAACTAATTAATCTAAAGGGTATGACACAAGGTATGCTAGTAATCTTAGGTCAAAAAAATATTAAAAAACTCTCTGATTTTGCAGATCTATCTACTGATGAATTAGTAGGTGGTTACGACGAAATAAAAGGCAAGAAAGTAAGACTGCAAGGTTATCTAGAGGAATTTTCCCTTACCAGGGAAGAAGCAGACCAATTAATTATGTCTGCAAGAAATATAGTATTTAAATAATTTATGGAAAAAGAAAAGAAAAAGACATTAACAATTTCATCAAATTTTAAAAAGAAAATAGCTCCTAATTTTCTTTCAAAAAAAGATGGAAAAAAATCATACTCTATTTCTGGAGACAAAAAAAATGTTTTTAAATCATCTAAAACTTTTAAAAAAACATCTAACTCGGAACAAAATTTTAAAAATCAAGAATTCAAAGGAAAAAAATTTACTAGAAAGTTTATAGAACAACAAGCAACAAAAGCTTTTATTAAAAAAGATGATAAACCAACTGGAAAAAGTAAATTAAAACTGAAAACACCAATTGATAAAAGGGATTTCAAACTGACAGTTTCAAGAGCTCTTAACGTTGAAGAAATTGAAATTAAACAAAGAAGCTTAGCTGCTGTAAAAAGAGCTAGATTAAAAGAGAAAAAAAACAACCCTGAGCTTGAAGAAAAAAAAGAGTATAAAAAAGTTATTAAAGAAGTAAAAATACCTGAACAGATTACAATTCAAGAACTTTCAAATAGGATGGCAGAAAAATCTAGTGATATAATTAAATTTCTTCTAAATATGAAAGTGATCGCAACTATCAATCATACAATAGATAAAGACACAGCAGAGTATATAGTGAAGGAATTTGGTCATAAAGCAATAATAGAAAATTCTCAGCCTGAAGAAATTAATAAAAACAAATCTATGAGTGGACAAATTGAAAAAAGGCCACCAGTTGTAACAATAATGGGCCACGTAGATCACGGTAAAACTTCGCTTTTAGATGCATTAAGACAAACAAATATTGTTTCAAATGAGTTTGGTGGTATTACTCAACATATCGGAGCATATCAAGTTAAAGCAAGTAATAATCAATTAATAACATTTATAGATACACCAGGCCACGCAGCGTTTACCGAAATGAGAGCCAGAGGATCTAAAATTACAGATATAGTTGTCCTAGTCGTTGCCGCTGATGATGGAATTAAACCACAAACAATAGAAGCAATTAATCATGCAAAAGCTGCTCAAGTTCCAATAATTGTGGCTATTAATAAATCTGACCTACCAAATAAAAATATAACAAAAATTAAAAATGATCTAATGAGGTATGAACTTGTAGCTGAAGATTTAAGCGGGGATACTCTATTTGTCGAGGTATCAGCTACAAAAAAAATGAATCTGGATAAACTTAAAGAGAGTATCTTGCTTCAATCGGAAATTTTAGATTTAAAGGCTTCCATATCAGATAAAGCTACTGGAGTCGTAATTGAGTCGAAAATCGACAAAGGAAAAGGTCCTGTATCAACAATATTAGTATCAAATGGAAAATTAAAAAAAGGAGACTATTTCGCTTGTGGTAAAACTTGGGGAAAAATAAGGGCGATGATAAATCATGATGGTAAATTAGTTGATGAAGCTTTTCCTTCAATGCCTGTTGAAATATTAGGTATGAACGATACTGCGTCTGCAGGATCAGAGTTCTTGGTAACAGAGAATGAGGAAAAGGCCAAAGAAATATCTGAGTTTAAAAATGAGAAATCATCTAAAAATAAAATTTTAATAAATGAAAAATCAACAATTTTCGATCAAGGAGAAGAAAAAGAGGAATTAAATGTGATTATTAAGTCTGATGTTCACGGGTCTAGTGAAGCGTTAAAGATGGCTCTAGAAAAAATTGAGCATTCAGAAGTTAAAACTAAAATAATTTTATCAGACATAGGAATGATAAATGAAACGGATATCTCTTTGGCTAAAGCTTCCAATGCAGTTTTGATTGGATTTAACGTGAAAGCCAACAGAGAAGCGAAGAAAATATCTGAAGAACAAAAAATAGAAATTAAATATTTTAATATTATTTATGAGGCAATTGAATATATTGAGAAAAGATTATCAGGTCTTTTAGAGCCAGATATGAAAGAAATTTCACTAGGATCAGCTGAAGTTCAAAAAGTATTTAAAGTTTCTAAATTTGGCAAAATCGCTGGTTCTAAAGTAATTGAAGGTGAAATACAAAATAAGTCTAAAGCTAGAATAGTAAGAGACGGTACAGTAGTATATGACGGAGAAATTATTAGCATTTTTAGAGAAAAAAATGCCGTCAAGGAAGTTGGAAATGGTTTAGAATGTGGAATAAGTTTAAGAGATTTTATAGATTTTAAAGAAAAAGATATTATAGAATCATATCAAATAGAAAAAATTGAGCGAAGTATATGATTAATAATGACTTTTCAAATAAGGGATATTCTCAAAGACAGCTGAGAGTTGGAGAACTTGTAAAACAAGGTATTGGTGAAATTTTCATAAAAAATGAGACAAAAATATCTTCATTTAATTCAAGAATTGTGACTGTAACTGAAGTAAGAATGACCCCAGACTTGAAAACTGCAAGAGTTTATGTGATACCACTAGGAGGTATAGATATGGAAGAAATAGTTGGAGTATTGACTGACAACGCACATCTTGTTAGAAAAGCCTTATCAAAAAAGCTAAGTTTAAAATTTCTTCCAAAACTCAACTTTATTGAAGATAAATCTTTCGAATATGCTGAGAAGATTGAAAAGTTAATTAA
>MDTA01074648.1_pt1 | contig 10826 bp, 8 predicted proteins | sample 811151 | NCBI WGS metagenome assembly MDTA01 (sample SAMN05326648, study PRJNA326480) | marine metagenome | isolation source: seawater | place: Indian Ocean: South | collected 2010 | reverse complement strand
TATAAAAAATGGATTATTGTTTTTTTTCTAGCTTTATGTTCATTGAATTTTTTTAATTTTAAAATAGATAATTTTTTAACTAGTGAACTAAATCGTACTTCTGTATTATTTCAAGAAATTAATTTTATTGAACAAAAATTTGGTGGTATTAAGCCATTAAGTTTTAGTTTAATTAATCCAACTAAAGAAAATATAGGTGATTTTGTAGATTTTTTAGAGTCAAAAAATATTAGTGTTGATATTGTTTTTAATAATAAAGATACTGTGTTATTAAAAACAAGAAGTAAGGATATTGGAGCATATACATCTAATATAATTTATGAAGATATTCAAAATTTCTCAAAAAAAAATAATATAAACTCTAAAATTGGGGGAGTAGGATATTTGTTTGATAAAATAAGTAATGATCTTACTTTAGAGGTATTATTTGGATTATTAATTGCTGTCTTATTAGTTGGCTTGATATTTGTTTTGTTGAATAATTTTAATTTTAGTTATTTACCAGTTTCATTAATTCCTAATTTATTACCATTATTTAGTTGCTTAGGATTATTCTCTTTATTTGGCTTTTATCTAAGTCTATCTAATGCATTTATTTTTGCTATTGCTTTTGGTTTAATTGTTGATGATTCTATTCATATTATTTCTTCTTATAGTATTAATAGAAAAAATAATAAGTCAATTAGCGCATCAATTATGCATTGTAGAAATAAAACATTTCATGCTGTAGTTAAAACTACTATGTTAATAATTATTACTCTTTCACCTCTTTTATTTTCCGAGTTTCGTTCGATTAGTCAGCTTGCATCTATAACTATCATATCGGCTGTTTTTGCTATTATTTTTGATTTGTTATTTTTACCCGATTTATTAAAAAAATATATTAAATAATTCTATTGATTCTTTTTCACATTTTTTGTTAATATTTTATTAAAATCAAATCCTTTTCTCCAATTTAATGTGGAAAAAATATATGGTGATGTGTTAAATAACTCTAGATTGGCAAGCAATGGGTTGTTTCTAAAACTATTATAAATAGAAAGCCATCTAATTCCAATACCAATTGATGGAGTTAGATTTTCAACATAATGCCATAAATAAGCTGGAATAAAAATAATGTCTCCTTCGTTTAATATAATCTTACATATTGGCAAATGATTAAAAGCTAAATTAGAATCATTAATTTTATTTGGATTAATATTTGATACTTTAGCTGGAGCTCTATTTACTTTTGGATTTATAATATAATGTGTTTTTTGATCCCAAATCAACCATTTTTTTTTACCTCTAATTTGCACAAATATATTATCTGTACCAGCAGTGTGTATATTTGTCTTTGTTCCTTTATTACCAATAAACAAAACATGATGTTTTTTAATTTTTGTATTTCTTACTTTATTTAACCAATCTTGATTAAGATCATTTTGAAGTTCTTTATATGTATCTAAAAGTGGGTTAAATCTTGCATATTTCATAGAATTTTTATCTATACCCTCAATTATTTCTTTTAAATTTGATTTTACAATTCCTTCATTTTGATTATTATAATCACCTAAATCGGGATGATTAGAAAGTGTAACAGGGTGATTTCCATATTTTTTTTTAAAAAAAATGAAATCCCATTTTAAGAATGCATTCCATTTTTTTGCACCTGATCTTATTACAAAAGGTATTCCTTTTTTAATATAATCTTCTCGTAAAATTTTTGGATTAATATTAGAGTCAAATTCTTTAATTTTTATATTTGTTTTTTTAGATAATTTTACAGAATTATATATTTTTTTTTGAATTTTTTTATCCCATGATTTAATTAAATTTTGGAAGATTTCAAAGCCTAAAAAATGTTCAAAAATAAATCTTAAGTTATATTCTATAATTAATTTCTTTGGAGTTAAATTTTTAAATTTTTTGTAATAATTATAATAATCCATAATTCTATAATAAAAAACACGAAAATATTTAATTTAAAATGATTAATTATGCTTAGCATAATAACTTATTTATGTTAAATTTGAAGATGGGTATTATGGCACCTATTCTTTAACTTTACAGATTATGTCAAATGGAAATCTTCATACTGTATCTGTGTATGAACAAGAAATTTAAAATGGTTTTTTAAATAAATATTATATTTTACTCATTATTTGTTAATATGAGGTTTTGTAAATTTTGTATTTCTTGATTATTTTGTTTTATGATTTCTGCATTTTGATTTTTATAATCACCTAAATTGGGATAATTAGAAAGTATAACAGGTTGATTTCCATATTTTTTATCCTTTTGCTATCACATTTATTAATCTTTACCAAAGAGTAAATTATTAATAGCTTAGATTATGTTATATGTATAAGAAGCAGTATAAATAGTTATTAATTACTATTTTTGTAATGTAACAAAAAATTGAAATTAATTTAAATTAATGACATGAAGAATAAAGATTCTAATCAAGAGATGCTAATTAAGGATGTTGAAGAACAATCACTAATTGAACGTTTGTTTGAGAAAATTCTTTGGAGCACTCGATATACTGTAATTTTAGCTGTTATATTTTCAGTACTTGGTTCAATTTCATTATTTGTATTAGGGAGTTATGAAATTTTGGAGACGTTATTTTCTAAGCTACCTCCGCTTCTTATGGGTAAGAATCATGATCATTCAGAGCTTTTATATAAATTAATTACAGCAGTTGACTTATACCTTATAGGTGTTGTACTATTAATTTTTGGTTTTGGTATTTATGAGTTATTTATTTCTAAGATTGATATTGCTAGAAAAGATGAGGCTGTTACTATTTTAGAGATTGAAAATTTGGAAGAATTAAAGAATAAAATTATTAAGGTAATTATAATGGTTCTTATTGTTTCTTTTTTTGAGCGTATTTTAAAAATATCAACTTCTTTTAAAGATCCTATTGATATGGGTTATTTTGCTCTCTCAATTTTGGGGCTTTCACTAGGAGTTTATTTTGTTAAAAAACATAGTTAAAAGATTAGGATGCTTATTTCACTCTTATGTTTATTTCTTTCGGTTTATGTTATTCTTCGATGTTCATCAAGCTTTGATATTGCTGCGAATTATTTAACAAGAGGAATAGGGGAAGGGGTGAAAGGTCCTACTATAAATGCCGTAGCATCATCGTTACCAGAGTTGTTAATATCATCCCTTTTTTTATTTTATTTTAAAGATATAACGGGTTTTTCTGCTGGTTATGGTACAATTATTGGGAGTTCAGCATTTAATATTGCTCTTATACCGGTTATTTCATTTACATATATTTATTATACAAAAGGTAAAAAAAAAGTTTTTGAGATTAATAATCAAATAGTTAAACAAGATGCTATTTTTTTATTAGGATCAATATTTATTTTGTTATTAGGTTTCTTTTTTGGCATGACCTTTTATTTAGCTTTATTTCTAATATTTTTTTATTTTATCTATATTTTCTATGTTATAAAAACAAGAGTGTTAAAAAAGGCTGATGGCTTGTTATTTTTTAAGAAATTTATTAAGAATCATAACTTGCATTTAAAAAATAAGATTATTCATGCTGAATCGGGAAATTTATCTTCTGCCTTTTTAAATTTTAATCTATTTAGAATATTTTTTCAAGGCCAGGTTAATAATTTCTCTTCTACTTTAGTAGTATTAATATCTGTTTGTATAATTGGTGCAAGTTGTTATTTACTTGTTCTTGCAACTGAAAATATCTCACATGTTTTAGGAATAAATTTGTTTTTTGGAGCATTTATAATAGCAGCTATTGCATCAAGTATTCCTGATACTATATTTTCAGTTCAGGATGCAAAGAATGATAAATTTATTGATTCATTTTCAAATGCATATGGATCTAACATATTTGATATTTGTATTGGTATAGGTTTACCTGTATTAGTTTATACTTCTATTTATGGCCCTATTAATATGAATATGCCTATTGAAAGAATAGGTTGGTTAGGAGATTATATTCTTGGAGGAAATTTATTTTTATGGTCATTACTAGTTTTATCTCTATTCACTATATTAGTTTCACTAGTTTTTTATAAAGGTAAGTTAAATTTAATATCAGCAGTTTTAATTTCTCTTTTATATGTTTTATTTATATTAGCACTACTTATATTTTAGAGAATTATCTAAAATATTTCTGTATTTTGATTTAAATACTATTATACAAATATTTGTGTTTTTTTAAAGATGAAAAGTTATAAACTTTATTTTATTTTATTTTAAAAAATATGCAGTAGTATGTTTTTTATTAATTTAGCTTGATTTTTATAATTAAAGTTTTAAAAATATGATTAATATATTATTTCGATGTTTAACTATTTTATTTGCTTCTTCATTTGCTTTTTCTCAAGTTACTGTAGAGTCAGATTGCCCAAATATTGGAAACCCAAAAGCTTTTGGATCTAAGCCAAATATAGCAACTTTTACTTGGGATGATTCTAATGGAGCTTATGAATTTGTAAGAATTAAAATTAGAGTAGACACTGTATCAGATCCAAAGGATTTTATTAGAATGGGAGGGTTTGGTATTGCGCATGGTATTTTTACTAGTAGTAAAAAAGGTTTAATACCAGGACAAACTTATACAGCGCATGCAAAAACTTGGTGTAATCCACAAGGTGGGCCAAATAATTCTGGTTTTTGGACATCATTTGGAGTATGGACTCAACCCAAAAGTATGATAGTTAGAAGAGATGTTATTAAAAACTTGGATGTTTTTCCAAATCCATCTAAAGATGTATTTAAAATTACTTTTACTTGTGACGAGGTACAGACATTAAGAATTAAATTACTTAATGTGATTGGAGAGGAAATAATTGTAGAATATTTAGAACAATTTACTGGAAAATATATGAAACAAATTGATTTAAAAGAAAATGGAAAAGGAATCTATCTTTTAGAGATAGAAACAAATGGAGGGAAGTTTAATAAGGAATTAATTCTTAAATAGATTTTTTTATATATAGTATTTTATTATTGCTTCAATTTTTTTAAAAAATGAAGAAAATTCTTCAAATATTTATAGCAATTATTCCCCTTATTGTATCTTTTTCTACTACTGACCCAACTCTATCTATTCGATTTTTTGTGTTTTCAATTTTAATAAGTGGTATTTTGTTATATTACTTAATAAAAAATAAAGCAATATATAAAGAGGTTATAATACATCCCGCAATGCTATCTTTTGGTATATTAATTATCTTTTTTATTTTTTCAGCATTTTATAATGGATTTGGCTCAGAATCAATTTATGTATTACTTAGGTTTTCTTTAGTTTATTTATTTGCAATAATTCTTATTCATTTTGTTAAAAATGAGGGATTTAAATCACTGTTAAATTCTTTTGTATACTTTTCGTTATTTATATCATTTTTCTATTTTTTTCAGATCTTTTTATACTATTCTGATATTTTATCTATAAATTCAATATTTAAAAAGAATTATGGTTTTGATGCTATGGCATCAACTATGGGAAACAAAAATTTATTATCATCTATTCAATTTCTTACGCTTCCAATTCTGATTTACATTTCTATTAATGGAAGAAAATTTATAAAGACATTAAGTTATATTGCTTTAATTTTGATTGTAATTACTTTTCTTCTGAATCAAACTAGATCTGTTTTTGTCTCTTTAGTAATTTTTTCTTTTACAATACTTATTTTAAATAAAAATATACTGGCAAAGAAATATTTATTACGTTTAGTTCTTTTTGTCTTTTTATTTTCTTTTAGTAGTTATTTTTTTATGAAATGGGCTAATAGAGATGATAATTTTATTGAAGAGATTGATAAGAGTTTAAATTTAAAATCAGGTCCAAGATATAAATTGTATAAGAGTTCATTAAAGCTGATTCAAGATAATCCTATTTTTGGAGTTGGACCAGGTAATTGGAGTGTTTATATTTGGAAGTATGGTTTATACAATGGCTTTTTGGGAAAATCTTTTGCTCAAAGACCTCATAATGATTTTTTATGGGTTTTTGCTGAGGGAGGATTTATTGCAGGAATTTCATATATATTATTATTTTTAATTTTATTAAAAGATTCTTATTATTTATATAAAAATAAAAATGAAGATGAGCGTCTTTTTTATTCTTTATTATTTTCTTGTTTTTTAGGTTATGGATTTATTAGTCTAGTGGATTTTCCAATAGAGCGTTTTAGTCATAATATAATCTTTTTTGTACTTGCTTCATTTGTTATTTCGGAGAGATTGCCAAAGCCTATAAATAAAATCTCTAATTGGATTATATTCTTTTTTTTAGGAATTTGTTTGTTCTCTGTATATGTTTCATCAATAAGATACCAAGCAAAGAAACATATAGCAAATGCAATTTATTATAAAGAAAAAGGAAATTGGAATTATGTAATTCAAGCTATTGATAAATCGTATAATAAAACATTCTATAATATAGAAAAAAACTCAATACCTTTACTTTGGTATAGAGGGATAGCTTATTTTAATCAACAGAAATATACTTTAGCTTTAAAAGATTTTAAGGATGCATATAAAGTTAATCCTTATAATATACATGTTCTTAATAATTTAGCTACGTCTTTTCAAATTCAAGGAGATAGCCCAAGAGCAAAAAAATATTATATGGATGCTTTAAGTTTCAATTCAACTTTTAAGGAGAGCAGAATAAATTTAGCTGCTATATTATATAATGAAAAGCAATATATTGAGGCTTTAGATATAATATTAAGAAGTAAAGTTGAATCTTATTCAAAAAGGAAGAAAAATAATTTTCAAGATAATTATGATTTGTATTTAAAAACAATTGCAAAGGCTTGGATGAATTCAGTAATTAATGATGTATCTTTAGAAAAAAGTGTAGCATTGCAAAAATGGATGCAACAGTTTGATAAAAAGCCGTATGATGCTCAAAAACTTATGTATAATGTTTATGATATTAGAAAAAAAGAGAATATTGATTATTTAGATGCTTTTATATTATATCAAGAAAAAGACTTATAATATTTTGTGTATATTTGGTTTCATGAGACGAGTTATATTTTTATTTTCTTTCTTTTTTCCTTTTTTCGTTTTTTCTCAATCAATAAATTGGATTAGTCCAACTATTGGAGAGCCAGGGCAAAATTTATCAGTAACTATTAGTGGTACAAGTGTTGATTTTGGAGATTATTGGACTCCTACTGATTTTAGATTTTTGAATTCTGGAAATCCTGTTTTATATGGACAATCACTTTATAATAGTAATGGTGGTTTCACAGGTAACAACTATTTATATGGAAATGTAAATATTCCTATTAATCAGCCTCCAGGTCATTATACTTTGCAAGTGTTTGATTTGTATTCAATGTCATGGGTACAAAAACCAAATGCGTTTACTATTGCTACTTATGGATGTATAGATACTTCTGCATGTAATTATGATCTAAATGCTCTTTTTGATGATGGTTCTTGTATTTATGATACATTTGGCTCTTCATCAGATACTGCATGTGATAGCTATACTTGGGATGGGACTGTTTACACTGTATCTGGATTATATACTAAGCTATATGTTAATGCTGTAGGTTGTGATAGTATACATACTCTTGATTTAACAATTAATCAAGGTCAAGGAGATCCATATGTTTTAACTCTTTATGATTCTTATGGAGATGGTTGGAATGGTAATTCTCTTAATATTAATACTGATAATTATGCTATAGCTGATGTTAATGGAGATTATAATACGACAAATGTATGGATGCAGTATCCAAATGGTTATGAAGTTTCATTTTTGTTATGTCTTGATTTATTACAATGTATAGATGTTATTTATAATCCAACTGGCGTTTATTTTAGTGAAAATTCATGGAATATTATTAATGATTCAGGTACTATTATAAATTCAGGAATTGGAATTTCTGGAGGTTCTGCCTCTAATATTGGAATTTGTTTAGGATGTACAGATCCACTAGCAATGAATTACGAACCTAATCTAGATGGTGATGATGGTTCTTGTTTATATCCTGGATGTACAGATCCATCTGCAAGTAATTTTGATTTTTATGCCAATTTTGATGACGGTAGTTGTATCGCATCTTTATGTAATGGACCTGCAATTACTGGTTTATATGTAAGTGATATTATAGATGATCGAGTAGTACTTAATTTTGATAATATGAATTCTTATGATTCACTTGGTAATCAAATTTGTAGAGTAGATCAGATACGTATTAAGTATAGAAAAGTCGGAGTAAATACTTGGAATCAAAAAAATATTGGATCTCCAACAGGTTATGATTCTAATACTGGAGTTTGTAATAGTACACAGAAAATTAATAAAAATCTTTATGGTTTAACATTAGATACAGAATATGAATGGGAGGTTAAAGTATGGTATTGTACTGATCAAACTACAGGATGGGTACAAGGGCCAAACTTTACAACTGCCTCTGAGTGTCCAAATGCTAGAAATACCAATGCTTATGGTGTTAATCCAACTAAAGCAAGATTTACATGGGATGCGTCTAATGGTGTTTATGAGTTTTTTAGAATAAAGATAAGATTAGACTCTATTTCTAATCCATCTGTTTCAGACTTTATTAATGTTGGGGGTGCTGGAATTGCTTATGGTACATTTCAGAAAGATAAGAATGGCTTAAATCCAGGTGAAACTTATAGAGGACAGGGGAGAACATGGTGTAGTCCAAATGGTGGAGCTTATAATTCTTTAGGATGGACTCCATTTTTACCATGGACTCAACCAACTAATAGAATAAAAGGGGCAGATGCTATTAAGAATCTAGATATTTATCCAAATCCATCCAATGATATTTTTAATATTAGCTTTATTAGTGAAGGTGTACAAGATTTAAGAATCGTTGTACGTAATGTTATAGGTGAGGAGTTAATAGTTGATAACTTACAAAAGTTTGTTGGAGAATATACCAAAACAATTAATTTAAAAGATAATTCTAGAGGTGTTTATTTTTTAGAAATATTAACAAATGATAAATTGATTAACAAGAAGTTAGTCCTTCAATAAGATAAATATTTTTTTATATTTGAGATTTATTTTAATGTATGAAACATTTTATATTTTTTCTATATTTATTTTTTCCTTTTTTTGTTTTTTCTCAATCTTCAGTGGATTCAATTTATCCCTCTAGTGAGGCTCAAGGACAAGCTTTATCAGTAAATATTAGTTGTACAAATGTTAATTTCGGTGGTCAGTGGACTCCTACTGATTTTAGATTTTCTCAGTTAGGTACTAATACGTTTTATGGAATTGTAACTGGATCTTCTTCAAATTCTTTATATGGAAATGTAACAATATTACTTAGTCAGCCTATAGGTTATTATGATTTAGAAGTTTTTGATTATAATACTTTTCAGTGGTTACAAAAAGATAGTGCATTTGAAGTGTTATCTTCTTCTTCTTCTTGGGATTGTGATGGTCAAGGTAATTGTTATGATCCTGGTTCTGGTTCTGGTCAGTATTCATCGCTTTTTCAGTGTCAGACTAATTGTTTAATACCAAGTTGGGATTGTGATGGTCAAGGTAATTGTTATGACCCTGGTACCGGTTCTGGTCAGTATTCATCACTTTTTCAGTGTCAAAGTAATTGTGTAATACCAAGTTGGGATTGTGATGGTCAAGGTAATTGTTATGACCCTGCTACAGGCTTAGGTGTTTACAATACATTGATAGCTTGTGAAAATGTATGTACTAATGTATCAATTGAAGAATTAGGATTAAATTACTTAAAATTTTTTCCAAATCCATCTAGAGATTTGTTTAAAATTACTTTTAAGTGTGAAAGTGTACAAAATTTACGAGTTGTTGTTCGTAATGCTATAGGAGAAAATCTAATGATAGAAAATTTACAACAATTTATTGGTGAGTATACCAAACAGATAAACTTGAAAGATAAAGCTAAAGGTATTTATTTTTTAGATATAGAAACAAATAAGGGAGCTATTAATAAAAAATTGATATTAAAATAGATTAACAAAATGAAGAAATTTATTTATTGGCATAAAGGAATTAGTAAATAAATTTATTAATATAGACTTGTATCAATTAACGTATATTTCTTGTTTTAAGGGTTTTATTATGGCAATATTTATAGCAATAGTAACTTTTTATTTTAATTAATAAAACTATTTTCTAATAAAAATTCCATTAATTGTTTTTCCTTTACGATTTTTTATTTCATCCCATGCAGTTTGTAGACATTCTTTTGGTTCTAATCCAAGTTGATAACATAGAATAATCAATGTGACAAAACTATCACCTATTCCATCAACAACTTTTTGATTTTTATTTTTCAGTAATGCACCAGCTGTTTCTCCAATTTCTTCTAGTACTTTCAACATTTGTGCTTGACAATTTTGTTTTTTTAGAAGGTCTTTTTTGTCTGCCCAATTTTTTACATTTTTAATTAATTCATCCATGAGTTATATTATTTTTATATAGCTAAATTATGAAATATTTTTGTTTTAAAATTTGTATAATCAAATAAATAATCTTAGTAGCAAACGGTTATTTTCTAGTATTAATTTTTTAATTATGATGGCTATAATTATATAATTAAATTATTAGATTTGTTATATGAAAAAAAAAGATAATCGAAGACAATTTCTGAAAAATACGTCATTATCTTTATTGTCAGTGGCCGCATTTCCAAATGTTCTTAAGTCTACCAATTCTATATATAGAAATGAATCAAGTATTACATGTCCTCAGTCAACTGAAGATTTCTATGGACAAGGACCTTTTTATACGATAAACGCTCCTACAATTTCAAATAATCAACTTGCAGATATAAATGAACCTGGTGTTAAGATTATAATTAGTGGTC
>MDTA01048138.1_pt1 | contig 10826 bp, 7 predicted proteins | sample 811151 | NCBI WGS metagenome assembly MDTA01 (sample SAMN05326648, study PRJNA326480) | marine metagenome | isolation source: seawater | place: Indian Ocean: South | collected 2010 | reverse complement strand
ATTTCATTTCCAATTTGAATTTCTTTTACCGGGTCATCCGAGAGGGATACCCGTATAGTGTCGCCAATTCCTTCCATCAAAAGTGTTCCAATACCAATAGAAGATTTAATGCTTCCGGGGATAAAACTTCCTGATTCGGTAATTCCTAAATGCAATGGATATTCTGTTACTTTTGATAATTGTCTATAAGCTGCTATTGATAGAAACACATCCGATGACTTAACACTAACTTTAAAATTATAAAAATCTTGATCTTCAATTATTTTTATATTTCTTAATGCACTTTCAACTAGGGCTTCTGGGCAAGGTTCTTTGTATTTCTCTAATATATCTTTTTCTAAAGAACCCGCATTAACTCCAATTCTTATCGCACAATTATTATTTTTAGCAGCTGTAATTACTTCTTTTATTTTTTTAATATCTCCAATATTTCCAGGATTAATTCTTAAACATTTAGCCCCATTATCTGCAGCCTCAAGTGCTCTTTTGTAATGAAAGTGAATATCTGCTATTATTGGCACCGTTGAATGTTTTGTTATTTCTTTTAAAGCAAAGCTACTATCTTGATCAGGTATAGAAACTCTTACAAGATCTGCTCCCTCTTTAGCAATTTCATTAATTTGCTTAATAGTTGAATTTGCGTCTGAAGTAATTGTATTTGTCATAGATTGCACAGTTATTGGATTTTTGTTTCCAATTTTTACATCGCCTACTAAAACTTCATTAGTTTTAACTCTAATAATATCTCTAAAAGGTCTTAGACTCATAATAAATTATAAATTAAATTCTTTGTGCAAAACAGCAACTGCTGACTTTAAGTTTTTCCTATTAATTAAAACTGAAATTTTTATTTCAGAAGTTGATATAACTAGTATATTTATTTTTTTTCTACTCAAAGCTTTAAACATACGATAGGTTACTCCGGGTGTGGTTATCATTCCCACTCCTATTATGGAAAGTTTACAAACATTATTATCAAATAATAATTTTTTATATTTGATTTTGTGATTATTGTTTAAAAGTTTTTTAGTTTTATTTAGATCATCTAATTTTATTGTAAATGTTATATCTGTTCTAAGTTTATCTGCCGAAATATTTTGTACAACCATATCAACATTTATATTATTTTTATACAAAGGTTCAAATATTGAAGCTGCAACACCAGGTTTATCTTTTACTCCCACTAAAGTGATTTTAGCATCATTTTTTGTTGAGGAAATCCCTGTAATAACCTTTCTGTTAGGTAGATTTTTTCTTTTTGTTATCAAAGTTCCTTGTTGGTTTTTGAATGAAGATAGAACATTAATATCTATCCTGTTTAGTCTAGCATCCTGAACCGAATTAGATTGCATGACTTTAGATCCGAGTGAAGACATTTCAAGCATTTCCTCATACGAGATTGATTTAATTTTCTTTGCCTTTTTGAAAATTTTTGGATCAGTAGTCATGACTCCATCTACATCTGTATAAATAACGCATTTCATTGCCTTAAAATACTTAGATAACATTATAGCGGAATAATCTGAAGCACCTCTTCCAAGTGTAGTTATTCTTAAAGATGTGTTAATACCTTGAAAACCGGCAACAATAGGTACTCCTCCTGACTTTAAAAACTTTTTTAAATTGCTAACTATTATATTGTTAATTTTAGCATTTCCATAATTGTTATCTGTTAATATAGGAATTTGCCATCCCATAAATGATTGTGATTTATAACCTAAATCAATTAATCTACCTGCTATCAATGAGCATGCAATCTGTTCTCCAGATGATACAAGTACATCATATTCAGAATTATTAAAATTATTACTAATTTTTCTTGATTTCAAAATTAATTTATTAGTGTGGCCGCTCATAGCAGAAGATACGACAATTACTTTATATTTTCTTTTAATATATGAAATAATAATATTACATACTTTTTTAATTCTATCTGTATTGCCAACAGATGTTCCTCCAAATTTTAATACAACAACTTTCATTGATATTTTTTTCTAAATAAATTATTTATTGATAAAATACATCTTCTCTGTAATGTCAACAACCTATGAAAATTAACACAATTAATAAACAGGAAATAGATAAATTTTCTAGGATTGCAGAAGAATGGTGGGATCCAAACGGTAAATTTAAACCCTTGCACAAGTTTAACCCTATTAGAATAAAGTATATCAAGGATAGCGTGACAAAACATTTCTCTCTTAAAAACAAAAATACACCTTTTAAAAATTTGAGTTTTTTAGATATAGGTTGCGGTGGTGGTTTACTCGCAGAACCCATGTGTAGATTGGGAGCAAGAGTAACAGGTATAGATGCATCAGATAATAATATTGGAGTAGCAAAAGCAAGATTAAATAAAAGCAAACTGAATATAAATTATGAGTGCTGCTCACCAGAAAATTTTAATTCAAACAAAAAATTTGATGTTATTTTAAATATGGAAATAGTGGAACACGTAGATAATATTCATGACTTTTTGAAAATATCTTCTAAATTTTTAAAAAAAGATGGGTTAATGTTCATTGCTACTATTAATAAAACACTAAAATCATATATATTTGCAATAGTTGGAGCTGAGTATATATTAAGGTGGTTACCTATAGGCACACATCAATGGGAAAAATTTGTAAAACCCAGCGATTTGATAAGTATAGCAAAAAAGAATTCATTATTATTCAACAAAATTGACGGCGTTAAATTTAATGTATTATCCAATAGATGGGAGCTAACTAATGATAGTTCCGTTAACTATATATCTAGATTTATAAAGAATTAGTTTTCTTTTTCATTAAGCCAGGGTATTACCTCAGTTTCTATGCCCTCTTCTTTTAATTCTTTTATATCTTCAAAATTTGCTTTACCGTAAATACCTTTTTCTCTTTTTTTTTTATTATAATGAATTGATCTTGCTTCATAAGTAAAATTATCACCAACATAGTCAAAGTTATTTTTTATAAAATTTTGATACTCCTTTATTTTATTTTTTATTTTAGATACTTTAATCTCTTTTGTATTAAAAATATTTTTTTTTGTATTTTTAAGATTAGGGGTCATTAAAGATTTCTCAATTCTTCTTGAGTTACATGAGTTACAATTTAACAATTTAAGATTTTTAATTTTTTCAAACTCTAATGAAGACGCAAACCAGCTATCAAAAACATTGGAACATTTTTTACATACTAATTTATATTTAATCATAAAATAAATTTATTTATTAACTATGAAATTTCAAGATCTATAATCTGAGTTAATATCTATATATTTATGTGACAAATCCATTGTATAAGATGTAAAATTTTTGTCACCAGCGCCTATGTTTATATTTATATCTATTTTATTTTCTTTCATATACTCTTTACATTCTTGCTCTGAGTACCTTGGGTGAATTTCTCCCTTTTCAATAACTTTTATTTTTCCTAAATCTAAGTTTAATTTTCTTAATTCTATTTTTACATTGGCTTTTCCAATTGCCATAATTATTCTTCCCCAATTAGGATCTTCTCCGTTAATGGCTGTTTTCACTAAAGGAGAATTAGCAATTGAAAAACCTATTTTTTTTGCATCATCAGCAGTTTTACAATTATTTACATTTATAGTAACAAATTTTGTCGCGCCTTCTCCATCAGCAACCACACTTTTAGATAAATTAAGTAAGACTTTATTTAATTTATTATGAAAATCTTTTAACCTTGCGTCATTGTGGTTCTTTATTAACGAGTTTTTTGCTTTTCCTGTTGCAAACAAAGTTACCATGTCGTTTGTGCTTGTATCACCATCGCAACTTATTGAATTAAAAGTATTATCAATATTTTTTTTAAGTATTTTTTTTAAAATTGTGGAACTTAGGTTAGCATCAGTAAAAACAAAGCCTAATGTCGTCGCCATGTTAGGTTGTATCATGCCTGATCCTTTTGCAATTCCATATATATTAATCTTAGTAGATCCAATTTTAGCCTCCTCTCTTGTCAGTTTTGGCTTTAAATCAGTTGTTAAAATGCCCATAGCAGCTTTTATCCAAACATATTTGTTTTGAGTATATTTGATTTGATTTATCAGATTTGGAATATTTGAAATTATTTTTTCAGATGGAAATTTTTCTCCGATAGTTCCTGTACATGCAAATAGAATTTCATTTGATTTAATTTTTGATGGTTTTTCTTCATCTTGAATTTGTTTTTGTGTAAGCTCTTCAGATAATTTCTCAGAAATTATTTTCAAAGAATTATAACCTTGTTTACCAGTAAAAGTATTAGCATTTCTTGTATTCACTAGAATACCCTTTATTTTTTTTGAATTAATATTTTGATTCCATTTAATATTTTCAGAAACAATTTTAGACTGGGTATAAACGCTGGCATAATCAGCGCCATCTCTGAAGTAGAAGAATACAAGATCGTCTCTTTTAATATCGTACAAATTTGCAGAAACTGTAGATATTGACACTCCGTCAATGTGATCTAAATCCTGAAAATCACCTATTTTAGAGTTCTTATTTTTATAATTAAAGAAGTTATTAAAATTAACTTTCATACTATTTAAATCTTTCAATTAATGACTATATAATTGAAAATTATATTATTAAATCAAAATTTTATACATGTTAAATCCAATAAGTTTTCTAACAAAATTCATAAAATCCAGCAATCAACGTGAGTTGGATAAATTAAAAAATTTTGTATCAAAGATTAATAATTTAGAGAAAACAACCTCAGATTTGGATGAAAGTTTATTTCCAAAAAAAACCAAGGATCTCATATCGAAAATCAGTAACGGAGAAAAACTACAATCAATCCTTCCTGAGGCTTTTGCTTTAATAAGAGAGGCATCAAAAAGAATCTATAATGAGAGACATTTTGATGTTCAGATTATGGGTGGAGTTGTTTTAAATGAAAAAAAAATAGCTGAAATGAAAACTGGTGAGGGAAAAACTCTGACTATTGCGCTGACCGCATATCTAAATGCTTTAGAAAAAAAGGGAGTACATATTGTTACTGTAAATGATTACCTTGCCAAAAGAGACTCTGAAAATATGGGAAAAATTTATAATTATTTAGGACTTACTTGTGGATATATAAATTCTGGCCAAATCGATTCGGAAAGAAGGAAAAATTATGATTGTGATATAACTTATTCCACAAATAGTGAGCTAGGTTTTGATTACCTGAGAGATAATATGAAATTTTCAAAAGAGACTATGGTCCAAAGAGGTCATCATTACGCTATAGTTGATGAAATAGATTCATGTTTAATTGATGAAGCAAGAACACCTCTTGTTATAAGTGGACAATCCGATGAAAAGACCAGTCAGTATATGGTTGTAAGCAAACTAATTAAATCACTTAAAAAAGAGGATTTTGAAATTGACGAAAAAGACAAGAACGTAATACTAACAAACAGGGGGATTGATAGTGTTGAAAGAATATTTAGTCACGCAGGAATTCTTAAAAATAATAATTTCTATGATCCTGAAAATATATCCTTAGTACATTTTGTAAATCAATCTTTAAGAGCCCATCATTTATTTCAAAATGGAAGAGATTACATAATTAATGATAATCAAATTATTATTATTGACGAACAAACTGGCAGACAACTTCCTGGCAGAAGATTTGGAGATGGACTACACCAAAGCTTAGAAGCAAAAGAAAATTTAGAAGTACAATCTGAAAATCAAACCCTAGCATCTATAACATACCAAAACTATTTTAAATTATACTCCAAATTATGTGGATGTACCGGAACGGCTTTAACTGAAGCTCAGGAATTTGCAGAAATTTATAATTTACCAGTAATTAGTATTCCCACTAATAAAGATATGATTAGGGAGGATAAAAATGACCAAATTTTTAGAACGCAGAAAGAGAAAGACTTTGCAATTATTGAAAAAATTTCTGAAGTAAATTCAAAACAACAACCTATATTGGTGTTTACCTCAAGTGTAAACAAATCTGAACATTATTCTGATTTATTAAATAGAAAAGGAATTGATCATTTAGTTTTAAATGCAAAGAACCACGAAAGAGAAGCTGACATTATAGCTAATGCAGGAAAACTTTCATCCGTAATTATAACTACAAGTATTTCTGGTAGAGGAGTAGACATTAAACTTGGAGGAAAAAATAATAAAAATAATGAGAAAGAAAAGGTAAAAAATGTTGGTGGATTGTTTGTTTTGGGGACAGAAAGAATGGAAAGTAGGAGAGTAGACAATCAAGCAAGAGGCAGATCTGGGAGACAAGGAGATGAAGGAACGTCTATATTTTACGTGAGCCTTGATGACGATTTAATGAGAATATTTGGCTCAGAGTCTATGAATAAAATGTTGGAAAAACTAGGTCTCAAAGATGGAGAAAGTATAGACCATCCATGGATAAATAAAGCTCTTGAAAGAGCTCAACAAAAAGTAGAGGCTAGAAATTTTGATATAAGGAAAACACTGTTAAAATTTGATGATGTTTTAAATGATCAAAGACAAGTTATTTTTAATCAAAGAAAGAAAGTTTTAGAGAATTCAGACAAGATGAATTACGATGATGATTTTTTAAAAGAAATAATATCGGATTTAAATCAAGAAAAAAAATTGTACTTAAGCAATCCAAAAAATATAGATATTTCAAAAAAAGTTAAAACTCTTTTCGGTAAGGCTTTTAGTGAATTAGAAATAAAAAAAATAATAAATGACAATAAAAATAATTTGAATGATATTATTCATGAGAAGTTTGACTCATTGAGAAAAAAAAGGGAGGAAATACTTGGTAAAGATGGAAATATTGAGCTTCAAAAAAGGATTTTTCTCCAAGTAATTGATCAAAACTGGAGGAACCATATTCAGTATTTAGAACAACTAAGACAAGTAATTGGTTTAAGATCTTACGGAAATAGAGATCCATTAATTGAATATAAAAAAGAAGCTTTCAGCTTATTCGAAAATTTATTAAATAAAATCAAAACAGATTTTATTTTAATACTCATAAACTTAGAAGTAAAAGATAACAAATCAGATCAGAACGATTTTAGTAAAAAGGAAGTTGATCCAAGACTTATTGGAAAAAAAATTGGCAGAAACGAACCATGCTTTTGTGGATCTGGTAAGAAATTCAAACATTGCTGTGGTTCACTTTAATAGAGATAATAAACCAATTAATATTATTAGACTCAATAAAATATATAAAGATTTTTTTTGAAGTAATTTATTTTTTAAATTATCAAAAAAATTATTATCCGCAGTGAGTTTAATATTATTACTTTTTTGAGAAACAAATCCATCTGTTCTACCTATTTTTAAAAATTTATTTTTCCTTTGAGTTATTATGTCCTCTGCTGTCATTCCATCGAAACTTTCGAGGTTATTTTTAATAGAAACCCTAATATTTTTTAACATTTGGTCTTTATCTCTATGAGCCCCGCCTACTGGTTCCTTTATAATCTCATCAATTATATTAAGATCTAATAAATCTTGTGAAGTTAGTTTCATCGCTTCAGATGCCTCTAAAGTTTTTTTGGGATCTCGCCATAAAATTGTAGCACATCCTTCTGGTGATATTACAGAATATATTGCGTTTTCTAACATTATTACTTTATTAGAAGATGCTAACGCAATAGCACCTCCCGACCCACCTTCTCCAATGATTATTGATATATTTGGAACCCCTATTTGCATTGAATATTCAATAGATTTTGCAATAGCCTCTGATATACCCCTTTCTTCACTTCCTATTCCAGGATATGCACCAGGAGTGTCAATAAAAGTTAAAATTGGTATTTTAAATTTATTGGCTAATTGTGAAAGTCTGATACTCTTTCTGTATCCCTCTGGTTTCATCATTCCAAAATTTCTTTCAATTCGTGAGTCTAAATCTTCACCTTTCTCCTGACCTAAAACTAATACTGATCTATTTGAAAACTTTCCAAATCCAGCAATTAAAGATTTATCCTCTCCGTAAAATCTGTCACCAGAAAGTTGGATAAAATTATCAATTAAATTATCGATAAAGAATTTTGCCTTTGGTCTATCTTCATGCCTGGCAACTAAAGTAGTTTCCCAAGGATTTAAATTTGAGTAAATTTTTTTTAACTTTTCTTCTATTTCTGTCTGAATTTTAACTATCTTATCAGTGTTAACTTGGCTTATACCATCCTGATTATATGGGTCTTGAAGTTTTTCGAGTTCATTTTCAAGGACCTTTATTTCATTTTCAAAATTTAAATAATTTTTCACTAAATAAATGTATAATATATTTATAAAAAGCAATAAAGTGTATTTAAAAATTAGTAAAATTAAATCACATGGGTGAAAATTACATAAAAATAAACAATTTATCCGTCTCAGAAAAATTATATAATTTCATAAATAAAGATGTAATACCTGGAACAAAGATTAATGCCTCAAATTTTTGGAGTAAATTTGATATATCTGTACACGCTCTAACAAATGAAAATAGGGAATTATTAAACGTCAGACGAAAACTACAATTAGAGATAGATAGGTGGCATTTAAACAACAAAAATAAGAATTTTAAATTAGGAGAGTACAAAAATTTTTTACAGAAAATTGGATATATTAAAAAAGAAGGTCCAAACTTTAAAATTAAGACAAAGAATCTTGATGATGAAATTTCAATCATAGCTGGACCTCAACTTGTCGTACCTATAAATAATGCAAGATATGCTTTAAATGCCGTTAATGCTAGGTATCAATCACTCTATGATAGTTTATATGGGACAGACGTAATACAATCTGAGGAATCTGCCAGTGAAAGATACGACCCTGAGAGAGGTCTGGAAGTTATAAAGTTCTCCAAAAAATTTTTAGATAAACATTTTCAATTAAAAAATAAGTCTTGGAAAGAAGTAAATAAAATAACGATTGTCAATAAGGAATTAATTTTAGATACTTATGATAATCAAGTAAAGCTAAAATCAGCTAATAAATTTCTAGGTTATAGGGGTAGTAAAGAAAAACCATCAGCTGTAGTTTTAAGAAACAACAACTTACATGTAGAGATAATAATTAATCCAAATGCTTTTAGTGCAAAAAGTGATCCCGCAGGAATATCTGATATTATTGTTGAGGCAGCAGTAACCACAATCTGTGATCATGAGGACTCGGTTGCAAGTGTAGATGCCAGTGATAAAGTAAAAGGTTATAAAAATTGGCTAGGTTTAATGAAGGGAGATTTAAAGGCAAATTTTTATAAAAAAGGCAAGAATTTTGTTAGAAAATTAAACCCAGACAGAAAATACATTTCAAAAGATGGTTTAGAAAAAAAATTAAAAGGTAGAGCTTTGATTTTAAACAGAAATACTGGTCATTTAATGACTAATCCTTCAATATTACTTCAAGATGGATCTGAAATACCTGAGGGTATTTTAGATGCATTTATAACTACAATGTGCGCAATACACGATTTAAATTTGAAAAAAAATTCAAAAAAAGGTTCCATAATGATCGTTAAACCTAAACAACATGGACCTGAGGAATGTGCATTTACAAATAAAATATTTGAAGAAGTTGAAAATGTATTGGGGATAAAAAGATATACAATTAAATGTGGTATAATGGACGAAGAGAGACGTACAACATTAAACTTAAAAGAATGTATAAGGGAGTTAAGTAATAGAGTATTTTTTATTAATACGGGTTTTTTGGATAGGACTGGAGATGAAATTCATACCTCTATGGAGGCTGGACCAATGATAAAAAAAAAGGATATGAAATCTTCATCTTGGATTAAAGCATATGAAAAACATAATGTAAGTGTCGGATTGAATTGTGGTTTTAGCGGGCTTGCTCAAATAGGAAAAGGTATGTTCGCAGAGCCAGATAACATGTCTAAGATGTTAAATGAAAAAATTGGTCATCTTGTATCAGGTGCAAATTGTGCTTGGGTTCCATCTCCAACTGCTGCAGCTATTCACTCACTACATTATCATGATATAAATATTTTCGAAAAGCATAAAAGTTTAATAAATAAGAAACCTCCAGATATTGAAAATCTATTAAGAATTCCAATAATTAATAGACCTAATTGGGGAGAGGAAGAAATTAGAGAAGAAATTGCTAACTCAGCTCAAAGTATTTTGGGTTACGTTGTTAGATGGATAGATCAAGGCATTGGATGTTCCAAAGTTCCTGATATTAACGGTATAAATCTTATGGAAGATAGAGCTACATTAAGAATTTCATCTCAATTACTTTCAAATTGGTTACATCATGGAATTTGTAGTCGTAAGCAAGTTTTAGAAATTATGAAAAAAATGGCTAAAATTGTAGATTTACAAAACAAACAAGATAAAAATTATAAACCTATGACACCAAATTTTGACCAATCGATTGCTTTTAAAACCGCATGCGAACTAGTTTTTCAAGGAAAAGATCAACCTTCTGGATATACTGAACCTCTACTTCATTTAAATAGGCTCATCAAAAAAAGTTAAGTTTACTATATCATATCTTTTCTATTTTTAAATGCTGAGACTAAAGTACCATCATCTAAGTTTTCAATTTCTCCACCAATCGGTACTCCTTGTGCAAGTTTTGAAACTTTAATATTTAATTTGCTTAACATATCCTTAACAAAAAAAGCTGTGGTCTGCCCTTCAATTGTAGCACTTGTCGCTAATATTACCTCATCAATATCATGTTTTTTAATTTGACTAATTAAACCATCTATTAGAAATTTCTGAGAATTATCAGTAGAATTATTTGATATTGTTCCTCCTAAAATATGAAAGTAACCTTTAAAAATATTTGAAGCCTCAATGGACCATTGATCAGATATATCCTCAACAACACATATTTTGTTTATTTTATTTATTTCATTACT
>MDTA01030265.1_pt1 | contig 10827 bp, 6 predicted proteins | sample 811151 | NCBI WGS metagenome assembly MDTA01 (sample SAMN05326648, study PRJNA326480) | marine metagenome | isolation source: seawater | place: Indian Ocean: South | collected 2010 | reverse complement strand
GCGTGGTCTCACGACGGCCAGCGGATCGTGTGCTGCGGCGAGGGCAAGCAGTCGTTCGCCAAGGTCTTCCTCTGGGACAGCGGCAGCGCGGTCGGGGACGTGTCCGGAAGCACCAAGCGCGTCAACTCCTGCGACTTCAAGCCCTCCAGGCCCTTTCGCATCGCCACCGCGTCCGAGGACTTCGCGGTGTCCTTCTACGAGGGCCCCCCGTTCAAATTCGCGAGCACCCCGCACAGGCACGGCAACTTCGCCAACTGCGTGCGGTTCTCCCCCGATGGCGCCAAGTTCGCCAGCGTGGGCTCGGACGGCGCGGGCGTCGTCTACGACGGCCGGACCGGCGCGCCCATCGCGGAGTTGCCCGCCGGGGGTGAGCCAGCCGGCGGCGCGGGCGCGGGGCACGTCGGAACCGTCTACGCGTGCGCGTGGTCTCCCGACTCTGCCAAACTGCTCACCGCGGGCGCGGACAAGACGTGCAAGCTGTGGGCTGTTCCCCGGGACCCACAGGGCGACGCGGCGACGACGCCTTCGCCTGCCGGTGAGACGTCTTTGCCCAGGCTCGAGAAGCTCGCGGACCACTCGTTCGGTCAAACCGTCGGCGACATGCAGGTGGGGTGCGTGTTCGTCGGCGACGTCGCTGTCACGCTCTCGCTCTCGGGGGACCTGAACTTCATCGAGCGCCCGGAAGGATCTGGAAACCCTTCTGGAAAACGCGTGGTGGTTCGTTCGGGTCACCCCAAACCGATCGGCGCGCTCGCGGTGTGTAAGACGACGGGCGACGCGTTTGTCGCGTCTCTCGACGCCGTCGGGCGGGGCGCGTCGATTCTTCGATGGCGCGACGGCGACGGGTGCGTGGCGAAGGTGCGCGGACCGGGGCACACGTCCGCGGTCGTCGGCGTCGTGCGCGCGGGTGCGTATCTGGTCACCGCGGGGTTGGACGATCACGTTCGCGTCGCGTCGATCGAGACGAATTCGTACGAGAGCGCGGAGAGTTCGCGTTTGAAGCTTCCCGCGCAGCCGCGTTCGATGGGTGCCGACGACGCCGGCGCTCTCGTCGCGGTGGCGACGGGGGACGGGGTGGCGGCGTACGCTTTTGACGGCACCCTCGGCACCCTCGGCACCCTCGCGGCGACGGCGGCGGTCGGCGCCGGCTCGGGGGGTAAGGGCGAGCCTTCGAGCGTGTGCGTGCGAGGGGACGGGCGCGAGATCGCCGTCGGATGCAAGGACGGCGCCGTCCGTCTCTTCTCCGTCGCGCCAGCGAAAGACGTCGGCGTCGGTTCAGAGTCCGCGCAGCCGTTTTCGTTGGTCCCCGGGGCGGTGATGACGCGGCACAGGGGCGAGGTGACGGGGTGCGCGTACTCGCCCGACGGGACTCGGCTGGCGACGTGCGACGCAAACCGCGAGGTGCTCGTCTGGGATCCAACCGCCGCCGTCGTCGTTTTAGACAAGATGGTGTACCACAGGTCGAGGGTGACGTGCGTGGGGTGGAGCGCGGACGGCGTGAGGCTCGCGACGGGCGCGCTGGACGGCCAGATCATCGTGTGGGATACGACCAAACCGCCGTTGGAGGGTCGCGTGGCGGTGGACGGGGCGCACGTGGGCGGCGTGACGCGTTTGGAGTGGCGGGACGAGAACACCGTCGTCTCCGGCGGGTTCGACGCGTGCGTCAGGACGTGGACGCTGCGGTGAGGTGATTCCTAGTGCGAGGTTTCACGCCGAGTCTCGCAATTTCTAAACCGAGATACTCATATGATACTCTAACGCGATCGCGTCTACGAGGAATTTCTAAACCGAGTTCGCGTCCTGCCGAGTCCTACCGCGACGGAGGCTCCCTCGGCGCGGGCGCGACCCCGACGCATCGGCGCAGCATCCGCACCAGGTCCCGCTCCCCCTTGGCTCGCAGCGCGGCCGCGTTAGCGGCGCGGATGTCCGTCCCCGGCCCTCGCTCCCCGTACCACGCGTCATCCGCGGCGGCGACGTCGCACCGCCTGAGCAGGTGCAGCACGGGGTGCGGGGATCTGCCGGTGAAGTCGGCGGGATCGACGGGCGCCGGCGGGTGGCGATCGCGTGCCCCGGCGGTGGTCCCCGCCTCGGCGTCGCTCGCGGCGGCGGAGGTGGCTCGCCAGTCCGCGCGCCGATCGGCGCCCCCCGCGAAGGTTTCGTGCGCCTCGATCATCCTCCGTAGCTCCTCCGTCGTCGGCGGCGATCTCACCCCGTCGCCGCCGCCGCCCTTCGCCTCCTCCTCCTCGTGGTCCTCGTCGTCCTCGTCGGGTACGTCGAGGTAGGTGCATATGTACCCGCGCGACTCTTCCTCGTCCTCCTCTGACACGTCGCCGCCGAACGTGGCCAACGGATGAAACGGGACGATGTCGATGACGTCCCCGTCCTCCCTTCCCGCGCCGTCGTCGTCGTCGTCGTCGTCCACCATCGCCGCCGTAAGCTCGCGCGTCGCGTCCTCCGCGCACCTGTACGCGCCCTCCATGAACCCCTCGTGCGTCGTCGCGCCGAGGCGGTCGGTGACGGCCGGGGGCAGGACCACGAGAGTGGTGACCGGCGGGGTGGTCGGCGCCGCGGCGAGGATCGCGAGCTCGCGCGCGATAGCCTCGCGGAGGGATCGCGCGTCGGTGACGTCGGAGGCGACGACGATCTTGGTGCCGGGCAACGCCGCGCGGGCGAAGGGGCACAGGTTCATGCCGATGACCATGGTATCGAGCCACGCGCGAGTGTCCCTCTCGACGGCGGCGTCATCCGCCGCGACGGACGAGGAGGCCTCCGCCGACGACGTCGTTCGCGCGCGGTGGGTGCGCACGCGTCGCGACGGAGGCGCCTCACGATGCCGGCCGAGCCGATGACGACACCGCTGATGCGCGCGCGTGGACCCGAGGGCGTGCGCGTGGACCGCCCCCGCCGACGCCTGCGCCATGACCAACTGCGACCGCCGGGCGCCCGCTCGAAGAGCCGTCGAATACTCATAAAGCGAAAAAGTGAACTCACCGCGTCGCCGCCGAGTCACAGCCGCGAAGCGCCGCCGCGCGAGGCGGGGAGCCATGGGTCCGAAGCGCGACATCGCGAGGATACCGGATACCGTCTTCCACAAGGAGGTGTACGAACCCGCCGAGGTGCGCCTTCCCGCGTCGAACGCCGCCGAATCACGAACGCGGTGCCGACTCCCTCGAAACTGACCCTCGCCCCCCGACCATTACCCGACCCCTTCGCGTCCAACAGGACAGCTTCCTGCTCGTGGATACCCTCGTCGCCGAATGGGACGCCCGACTCGCGAACGATCCGCCGAGATGCGCGCTCGAGGTCGGCAGCGGCACCGGCTACGTCATCGCGTCGGCCGCCGTGCTCATGCGCGATTCCGGGTTGGACGATTTCCGGTGCCACGCCACGGACGTCAACCCGGACGCGGTGGCGTGCACTAGGGCGACGGCCGACGCGCACGGCGTCGGGGATCGCGTTACCGTCATCCAGTGCGATCTGCTCGGCCCGCTGAGGGAGAGCTTGCGCGGGAAGGTGGACCTGTTGCTGTTCAATCCGCCTTACGTGCTGACCCCGTCGGAGGAGGTGGCGGCGGGGGGTATAGCCGCCGCGTGGGCGGGAGGGAAGGACGGGCGGGAGGTCCTCGACAGGCTCCTGCCCGACGTCGCCGACGTGCTGGCGCCGGGGGGAACGTTCTTATTGCTGCTGCTTCACGATAACAAGCCGCACGACGTCGCCGAGATACTCGCGTCGAGCGGGTTGGAGACGGATGCGATTGTGGCGACGCGCTCCGCCGACGAGGAACGGCTGCACGTGCTGAGGGCGGTCAAGCCCAGGTAAGTCTTAGCGTAGCGTGTTCAGTGTTCTTACTCGTATCATATTACTTCGCGTCAGTCCAGTGCCATCGCCATCGCCGCCTCGGCTTTGAGCTCTTCGATGACGGCGCGCTTGGTGTCGCCGTCCACGATCTTGATCCCCCGCACCGTGGCGCCCTTGCGGAGCTTCACCTTCTTCATGACGTGGCCGACGCGGACGCCCCGCACGATCTTCTGCAGGCCCTTGTTATCCGCGACGCCCTTCTTGCCGACCCTCTTGAGCGTCGCGCCCTTCGCGCCGAGCGCCTTGACCAGCGAGACCTTCTTCTTCGCAACCTTGGAGGTTGACGTCTTCCCCGGTGCGTCGTCGACCGCCATCTCGCCCGCCGCCTCCGCCGCTTGCGCCGCGCGCTTGGCGGCCCTCGCCGCTTTCTTCGCAGCCTCCTCCTCCTCCCGCGCCATCGCCGTGTTGCGCATCTTCTGGTGGTTCTTCTTGCTGTTCTTCTTCGACATGGCGACGGTGACGCTCTTAAAAAACAATGTTGTCGTCGTCGGCGGTGGGGCTCGCGCTACGAGCGGCGGAGTCCGAGCCGATGTCCGATATCCCTCGACGGGTCCGGGCGCGTCTCGATGTCGCGGGTGCTCGAGCGGCTCGCGCGGAGCGTTCGGAGTTTCGAAACCGCCGAGCGGCGCGCGGGTGCGCTGTGCGCGTCACGGAGAATCCGGCGGCCGCTCAAAGCTTCGCTGCTGCGTCGAGCCGCCAGACTGCGCTTGATGTGACGACTTTGTCTCACTTTGGGCTCATGACAAAATAGAACTTTGACTGGTGGCCAACGGCGGCGGCGACGAGTTCTTGTACGATACGGTAGCATTTAAGATGACGTCATCGAGCGGTGATAACAGCGCTCCGTCGAGTTGCGAATAGCGCCGAGCAAAGCAATCGTGATACACCGCGCGCCGCGCCCGAGCGCGCGTCCCCATCTCCGAGAAGCGGGAGCGCCCCGCCCTCCTCGGAAATATTTCGTCGCCCCCGCCCGCCCGAGCTCGCTCGCTCGCCTCACTGCGCGGGCAGGTTATCTCCCGTGGGAGCCCCCTCGAAACCCTTGTACGTCCCTTGCCTCACCTGCAGAAGCGTGTTTCGCAGCGTCGCCGGGTAGAAGGGCTTGGACAAGCTGCCGTCCATGCCCGCCGCCTTGACCCGAGCGGTGTACTCGGGCCCCACGTTCGCCGAAAGTCCCACGATGACGTGCCTCTTGTCGCCGCGTCCCATCTTCAGCTCGAGATCCCTGATCGCCCGCGTCGCCGCCTCTCCGTCCATCACCGGCATCATCATGTCCATCAGGATGCAATCGTAGTTTGACAGGAAATTCTCCATGCGGTAGCGCACGCACTCCAGCGCGTGCCTGCCGTGGTGGGCGATATCCAGCTTGGCGCCGCACTTTTCGATGGAAAACTTAGCCATCTGCTGGTTCATCGTGTTATCCTCCGCCAACAGCACTGTCATTCCTGCCAAGTCCTTGCTCCAGCCCTTCGCGGCGTCCTTGGAGGGCCGGTTTTTGGACTGCGGCGCCATCAACGAGTTGTGGAGGAAATCCTTCACGTCGGCGGTGGACCCCTCCGAGCCGTCTTCGCTCGACGCCGAGACGCGCGCCTCGACGGCGTACATGTCCTCGCGCATCCTCGCAGCCTCGGAGTTGAGCGCGGATGCAATCTCGAGCTTCTCGCTCGCGTCCAGAGAGCTTCTGGACTCGTCCATGGGCGTCGGATCGGTCGTCCACTTCGCGTCCGAATCGTGCGAGGCGACGAGCTTGTTGACGGCGTCGATGAGGTCGGAAGGCTTGACAGGTTTGAGCACGGTCTGGACGTTTCGCGAGCTGGCGACGCGCTTGTGCAGCTCTATGAGCTGATAGGGTAGACCGAAGAGGATGATCCCCGCGTCGGGATGCGCGATGATGAACTCCTTGGCGTCGTCAACCTTCTCGACGTCGACGAGAATGATGGGCGCGCCGAGGTTACTCGCCTGTCGCACCTTCGCCTCGACCTCACCCTCGGACGACACGACGACGTAGTTGACGCCCGCGCGGCCCTTAAAACACTTCAAAATGCTGGTGACGTGCCTACGGGTGGCGTTCTTGGTGCGCGGGTGGATGATGCAACGCGCAGACGGGGGCAGCGCGTCCTCCTTGATCGAGTCTGCGCCGATGAAATCCTCCTCGTCCGATGACGAGCTGGGCGATCGTGGCAGCGCCACACTGACGCCCGCCTTGTCACCGCCCGCCTTGACCTCGGACTCGGATCCGCCGTTCGCCCGCGCGTGTTTGCGCTTGTTGAGTCGGGCGAAATCCACGTTGAAGATGAATTTGGTCCCCTTGTCCTCCTCAGACTCAAAGTCGATCTCGCCGCCGAGGCACTCGATGATTGATTTGGTGATGACCAAGCCCAACCCGGTGCCCTTCTCCTTCGCCGCCTTGTGGTCCGCGGGCTGGCAGAACGGCACAAACAGCGTGTGTTGCTTCGCGGCGGGGATGCCCACGCCGTTGTCCGCGATCGAGAAGGTGATCATGTTCTTGTTCTTGCTCGATTTGCACTGCTGGACGTCGATGGAAAACTCCACCAGCCCGGTTCGGCCTTCCACGTTCAAACTGTACTTGATGGCGTTGTCCACCAGGTTGACGCAGCACTGCCTGAGACGGAAAAAGTCACCCACAAACTTGGTGTTGAAGTGCTCCGGGGTTGCGACGGTGATGACGAGGTCCACGCCTCGGACGGACGCTTTTTGGGTCATATCCGTGACCTGCTCGACCAGCTGCCTGATTGTCCAGACATCCGAATTTAACTCGATGGACGCGCCGCCGCCTTTGAGGTCCTTGGCGCCCTCGAACTTCGCAAAGTCCAGAATTTGGTTGATGAGGCCCAACAACGCCTCCGCAGACGTCAGCGAGGCTTTGATGAAGGACTCGGCGAACTCCGTGAGCTCGCCAGACTCCATCGCGAGCGTGTTGAAGCCGATGATGGAGTTCAACGGTGTCCGCAGCTCGTGCGTGATGTTGAAGAAGAAGCTCCGCTGCACCTGCGACATCTGGATCACCACCTTAGCCCTGTGCTCCTCCAGCACCTCGATGAAGCGAATCGAACCCGCGGATATCATCAGCGTGTACGAGAACTTAGTAAGGACGTCGTTGAAGAGGTACAGCTCGTGCTGCGTCTTGCAGTCTATGACGCCCCACTCGGTGAGGAAGTAGATGGCCGGATAAAAGCTCCAGCAGATCGTCTTCAGGCCGCATATGGCGTACAGTCGCCCGAGGTCCGCGACGGACAGCTTCATGAATATCGTGATATCGATCAGCGCGTAGACGCTGTGGTAGACGATGTACGCGAAGCACGACATCGCGATGAACAGCAGCGCGCCCCTCGCGGCGCCGAAGGGAAATATCGGCATGAGCAAACCCGCGAGGATCATCACCTCGTCGGCAAGCACCAGACGGAGCCTGTTCGCGGGTACGTAGGTGCTGCCGCTGCGCGTCATCTTCGGGTTCTTCGCCGTGAACCCGCCGGCCTCGACGAGCTGCTGGTCCGGGAGGGACGAGACCGCGTACGCGTGGAGGTTCTGCACGAGGAGGAGCAGAATCGGGGTGGTGAAGACCCACTCCAACTGGCGGAGGCAGGAGAACGAGACCGTCTGCCCGCGCGCGCCCGCGTTGGGCACGGCAACGTACCAGTCCTGCCCACGGTACATCTCCCAGTGCGTCCACGCGGCGACCGCGCTGATGTAGGCGACCTGAAGGTTCAGACGACACCGGTTGTTCTGCGCGGACCACATCGCGGCGTTCATGTTGAAGACGAAGGCGACCGCGAAGATGACGAGCGCGACGAGCGCGTGGTGCGTCTCGACGTCGATAGGTGAGTCCGGGTCGCCGGATGAGGGGTGATCCGCGTGGAACACGCCCGCGAGGTCGGGGATGTGGTCGGAGATGACGTTGGGGGGCGCGAGCGGCTCGTACCATCGCCGGAGCTGCCCGTTAACTTTCACGAAGGCTGTGAACAAGCCTGACGCGGGAAAAGGCGGGGCGGGGTGACGCGGTCAGCGGATGCGTTAAAGGCGCGGAAAAGACGCGAGGGTCGGAACGTTAGATGCGAACACGCAAAAAACGCGCGAGACGGGCCGCCGGACGATCCACGGGCCGTCCGCACGATGGTTCCCGCTCGTCGATCCGGGGCGAAATTTGCAAAAAGCTGCGAGGGCGCGCCCTGGTTCGGGGACATTTTCGTTCGTAGGGGGCAGTTCGGGGGTGACATCGCGGGCGCCTTCGCGCGAGGTACGCACATATGAGGTGAATCGGGTTCACGGACGGTAGAGGCGGGCTAAGACGCTCGGCGTCCGCCGTCCGCGTGTCGTCCGGCGCGCTCATCGCCGCTTCGAGGAGTGCGGGTTCGACACGGGCGACGACTCCGGCAAAAGTGCAACAAATATCTTTCCAAAAATATCTCGACGCGCACTTTTTACGATCTCAGGATAGGGGTTGGAAACCAGCAATTCTCCCGAGCGGCACAGCGAACGCTGGTCAGATTCGGTATCGAATTGCGCGAAACGAAATCTTCCAAATCTTCCCGCACCGTCATCACATCTGCCTCGATCCCCGAGGTGTCGAAAATTGGAATCCGCATCATCAAAACGTGATGAGTGATCGAGGCCGAATCCGTGTCAGCATCGTCGTTCGTGAAGGGTCGCCTCGCGCGTGAGAAGGGCCACGACGTGCAGATCCATCCCACACCAACCCCGCGCGAGACTGAGTGACCCATCCGGCCAAAGGAAGATGGTCGCCGTTCTCCGATCGATCGTCGCGTTATTTCTCGTCTGCGCGCTGTGCCTCGCGGTCAGTTCCCGCTCCGCGCGCGCGACCGCACCCGTCCGCGCACCCGCCCCTCGCCCGATGTCGACGCCGAATTATCCTCGAAAAATGCTGACGTCCTCGCTTCCACCCCGCCTTCGCCGCTGCAGGCCGCGCCCAGGGCCAGCGCCTTGGTCGAATCGTCGCACCTTCCCCGTGCTAAGGTCCACAAGCGCGCGCTCGGCCCGCCCGAGACGGTCAAGAAGTGCGTGAACGTCGCCAGGCGCGCCAGGTACGAAAGATTCAGCGCGCGCCTTCACGACGAGCCGCGCCGCGACCCCGACGGCCCCACGCTGACCGGCGGCACCCCCGAGTGCATCTCCAACTACATGGACGCGCAATACTACGGCGTGGTGTCCATCGGCACCCCTCCCCAGTCCTTTCTCGTCGTCTTCGACACCGGCAGCAGCAACCTGTGGATCCCGAGCGCCAAGTGCTCGTTCCTCCAGATCCCGTGCGACTTGCACCAAAAGTACAGATCCGGCGATTCGAGCACGTACAAAGCCCTGGGCGATCCGTTCGCCATCCAGTACGGCAGCGGGTCGCTCTCGGGGTTCCTCTCCCAGGACACCGTGACGTGGGCGGGCCTCGAGATCAAGGACCAGGTGTTCGCGGAGGCCACCAAGGAACCCGGCATCGCGTTTCTGTTTTCCAAGTTTGACGGCATCCTCGGCATGGGCTGGGACACCATCTCCGTCAACGGCGTCAAACCCCCGTTCTACAACGCCGTGGACCAAGGCCTCGTCGCCGAGAACGTCTTCTCGTTCTGGCTCAACAGGGACGCGGCGGCGGGCGGCGACGGCGAGGGGGGCGAGATTGTCCTCGGCGGCGTCGACCCCGATCACTTTGTCGGCAAGCACACGTGGCTCAACGTGACCCGCGAGGGGTACTGGCAGATCGCGATGGACGACGTGAAACTCGGCGGAGTCTCCGTGGGGCAGTGCGGCCGGAAGGGATGCGCCGCGATCGTCGACACCGGAACCTCTCTGCTCGCAGGACCCACCAAAGTTGTCGAGGCGCTCAACAAGAGAATCGGCGCCAAGAGCATGCTCGGCGAGGAGTGCAGGATCATGATCGACCAGTACGGCGACGAGCTCCTCCGCGATCTCGCGGAGTTTTCCGCCACCGACATGTGCACCTCCGTCGGGCTCTGCGGGCCCTCGTCGGAGACGAAGACGAGCACGGGCAGGCGGCGAGGAGAGCACGACGGGCGAGCGAGACTGGGCGAGAGATGGCGCCGCAGCCGCGACGCCATCGTCCTCGGTTCCGACGCGGCGCCGATTGAGGGCGCCGCGGTGTGCCAGGCGTGCGTGTACGCCGTCGATTACGCCAAATCCCTGCTGACGCAGAACGCCACCGAGTCCATCATCCTCGACGAGTTCAAGTCCGTGTGCGACCTCATCCCCAGCTCGGGCGGCGAGGCGGCGGTGGACTGCGACGCGGTGTCGAAGATGCCCGACGTCGAGTTCGTGCTGGGCGGCCGGCCGTTCAAGCTCACTCCCGACCAGTACGTGCTCAAGGTGGACGCCGGCCAGGGCGGCCCGGCGCAGTGCATCAGCGGGTTCATGGGCCTGGACATTCCGCCGCCCGCGGGTCCCCTCTGGATCCTCGGCGACGTGTTCATCGGGCCGTACCACTCGGTGTTTGACTACGACAACGCGCGCGTGGGTCTGGCGGACGCCGCGTAGGCGGGCTCGGGGGATGTGTAATGACGACGATCGATTTTTAACGATGATGTATGCAGATACGACCTGATGTTACACGTGTGAGCTACGACGATCGAGGGCTTGGTCTCGTCAAGTCTTGATTCCGAGCTCCTTGAATATGGCGCCGAGGATCTCCGGCGCGTCGACCCCCTTGACCTCCTTTTTCATCTTTCCGTTCATCCACAGCTGGAACCTCGGCTCGCTGCCGCCCACGCTCTTCTTCAGAGCCGCGATCTTCTCGCAGTCGGCGGTGAAGAACTTGATGGGCTTGTCGCCGTGATCCATGACGACCCGCTTGAGCGTGGACGCCACCGCTTTGCACGGCCCGCACCAGCTCTGGTGGACGTCGACGACCTGGAGCACGCCCGCGACCTGGACGATCTCATCGTCCCAGTCACTGTCGCTGCGAAGGGCCTTCTGGAACGACATGACGTCCGC
>MDTA01220358.1_pt1 | contig 10828 bp, 13 predicted proteins | sample 811151 | NCBI WGS metagenome assembly MDTA01 (sample SAMN05326648, study PRJNA326480) | marine metagenome | isolation source: seawater | place: Indian Ocean: South | collected 2010 | reverse complement strand
TGCTGATTTGGCTAAGAGCTTTTTTAGCTAGGGGCTTTGAGCTTTGGATTAAACTTCCTCCATCTTCCTGAGCCGACTTTATTAATTTGGCCGCTTTGCCTAGAAGCCTGATTTTGTTAAACATGATTTTTCTAAGTCGTTGATTACTGTTTACTTCATTTGGTTACAAATAATGATATGCAAAAAAATTGGTTGTTTGTTAACTATATTCCCTGAGCTAGTCTTCAGCAGTAGATCGATGAGATAATTGCAAAATGCTTATTCCTGCCGGACACGGAGGAATATGTTTTCATTATTGGTGACAGGAGGAGTAATTGATAGAGTAATGAAATTACCGGTCCCCATCACTCCTGATTTTGAAATCTTCCATGAGGACATATTCGTTGATTGCTCAACTGCGTAGGATTTGCCTATTTGTGAAGGAAATCTCAATGTCAGGCTCTCAATGAATCCGCCATTGTTCCGGGTTGCTCCTACCTCAAGTATTTCCATCGATGCGGTTGGTTGTGGGTGTGCTGGAAAATCAACAACACTGTCGAGCCATTCCAGATATTGTGAAACACGTGTCTGATAATCAAAAGCGCTGTATTGTCCAACCCTTACCCCCCTTGGTCCGTCTCCCCACGAATTTAAGCCGGCGATGTAGAAAATTCCGTCGATTTCGATAAAGGCAGGGCAACCGCTGTCACCTGCAGCTCCAACTCCTTCAAGAGAGGTGACTCCTTCCTCTCCGGGACGTTCAAAGCGGATCTCGATAAAATGTTCATCAACAGAACTGACTACATTCGTACATCTACGAAGCTTGCCGTCATCCTTTGCTCCCCGTTCTCCCATGACCCCTGTGTTGGTTACACCGCGACCTACAAGGGTGAGTAATGAACCAGTTTCGTTTTCACCTCGGTAAATAGGCAGTGGTTTGACCCCTTGCACTGGCTCTGTGAATCGGATCAGCGCAATATCGTATTCGTCGCGCCTCTGGTTCCAATCTGGGTGAAGAATAATGTCAGCGATAATGTATTCTGTTCCATTCACTGAAAGAGAGTTACCCGAATTAAGGTCTGCAGCACAGTGAGCGACGGTCAAGAGGTAGGATTCATGAACGAGGGTGCCAATGCAGTCTCCGGGCTCAATCAGGTCGACAAGTGCAGGGTAATCCGAGTCATTCACCAGATAGCTGGAATCATCCAGATCATCGCGAATGATAATCGCAGAAACGTTAGCCATTATGCATAGCAAAATTCCTGTAATAATGAGCTTCATTGGCGCCAAAATACGATTACACATTACCGCTGAAATTTATTATTATTAAGAATTATAACAATGTAGCCTCTAAGGGGCGCCGAGAAATTGCTGCCCACTCTCAATCCGGTGGCAGTTGGAAATTGCTGAAGTAATATAATTCTTTCCAAGGGCAACGGATTTTTCAATTGAATGACCAAGAGCCATGTAAGAGGCAATCGCTGCGGAGTATGTACATCCCGTGCCATGCGGATCACGGTCTTGCATGAAAGGCGCACTGTAATGCCGTAATCCTTTTTCACTGATAAGGATATCAGTAGCCTCTTCAGCATCGAGGTGGCCTCCCTTAAGTAGAACGGGCACGTTATACTTCTTGTACAGTTCTTCAGCACTACGGGTAAAGTTCTCCATTGTTACTGAGGGAGTATCTAACAAAATAGCAGCCTCATTGAGGTTCGGCGTGAATAGCGAGGAATGGGAAATAAACCTTTCGCGGAAGAGGTTTATTCCCTCATTGTCAATTAGCATATTGCCACTACTTGATTGAATGACCGGGTCTACAATCAAGTGACCACAAAAGTTGTTTTGTTCCAAGCAATCGAGGACCGAGCTCATTAATTCTGCTGAATGCAGCATGCCCGTTTTAATCGTTGATATTGGGTAAGTTTGAAGAAGAAGATTCAGTTGTGAAGCAAGGTGTGAAGCAGGAAGAGGGTGTATTTCTTTTACTGATCCGGGCACCTGTGCCGTGGAACAACTTATTGTGCACAGTCCATGCACGCCAAGATTCGAAAAAACTTTGAGATCAGCCTGTATACCAGCTCCGCAAGAGGGGTCAGAGCCGGCAATGGTCAATACGAACGGCTGAACTTTTAATGAATTCTTAGCCATATCTTCGCAATTGAAACTTTCCTTATGAAGGCAACTGTGTCTAAGCTCATATGAAAGAAAGGATTTGTAAATTGGAGATCGAAGAACTCAGTGGACTTGTTGTTAATATCAATGACGTCATATACATGCCTGATTTGGAGGCTCCTGATGATCGTCCACATCCTTTTGTGTATTTTGTGACAATCTGCAATAACTCTAATGAGCCAATATTAATTAAAGGGCGAAAGTGGGTTCTGACTCAACAAAGCGGTGAAGTGACCATTGTTGAGGGCGACGGTGTCGTCGGGCAGTTTCCAAAGTTAAAAGTTGGTGAGGATTTTAGCTACAACAGTTATCACGTTATTAGTTCTGACTGTGTTGCGGAAGGTGCGTTTTTTGGCACAGGTGAAGATGGAAGGCCTATTTTTGTTCGAATTCCTCAGTTTGAACTTAGTGTGCCTAAATGGGTCTAAACGGTATTGCTGCAACTGTATTCGTTGCGGTCGGTTATAATAACGTCCACGGCAATATCATGACTATTTGTAGGGATTTCTTGGTGAAGCTGGGTTTCAAATGCAACAGCGATCTTCAAGGTATCTAAAGGTAAGATAGAGAGAAAACGGTCATAATAACCACCTCCACGTCCCAACCGCGAGCCTTTTCGTGTGAAGGCAAGACCAGGGAGAATGACAATGTCGACTTGCTCAGGAGGAATCATTTCAGATAACTCTAGTTGTGGTTCATAAACCCCAAGCTGTGAGTTTGGCTTTAAAGTGGCAAGATTGGTTACTTGATAAGGAATAATCTGATCTTCTTCGACACGTGGAAGGTATAGAGACTTACCGACTTGAATTAATTCATGGAGAACGTTTCTAATGTCTGGTTCGGAATTAAGTGGCCAAAACGCCATCACATGAGAATGTTTGGAACACCACTGGATCAGCTTGCCGGAAATTAGCTGAGAAGCTTTCGCTCGCGTTTCATCCTGTATGGATCGCAGAGATTCAAGTGCTTGATAGCGAAAGCTTGGTTTGTCTTTTTCAGGTTTCGTCACGGGTCAATAATCCTCATCCGTTGTCGAATTGTAGGTCGTGAAAATAAAGTCGAGCTTAGTGAGAGCCGGGGTTGTTTTCCGAAGTTTTTTCAACCGGTCGAAAAGCTGCAATGAAAAGAAGGCCTGCGGCAATACAAATACAGGAATCAGCAACATTAAAAGATGGCCAGTGATTGCCAGAGATATGAAAGTCAAGAAAGTCGACGACATAACCGTGCCAAATTCTGTCTGTAAGATTTCCGATAATTCCTGATATGAGCAGTGCAACAGCAATATTGTTTAGAGCACCAGGGAAGTGCCCCTTTTTCCACAAGAAAGAGATCAGAATAAGTGCACAAACAGCTACAACTGTAAAAATGACATTTGACCCTGCCCCCTCATTGAACTGACCAAAAGCAATGCCGGTGTTATGAACTCGAACCAAGTTGAAGAACCCAGGTATTACTTCGATTTGCTCGTGATATCTAAGCTTATTTATTATAGCCAGCTTTGTCACCTGATCGATTAGGTAGAGTGGGAGTGTAAGTGCTAATAAAAGTCGGATCATTGAATATTCGTTATTGTATAGAGGCGCTTAAGTTGCAATTAGGTGACAATGTTTCAATCTGTCCCGGTAATGCCTGATTTTGCAATTGAAAATAAGCACCAAAGGGAAGGTTGTTCACCAGTAGCTGGTATAGATGAAGCGGGGAGGGGACCATTGGCAGGGCCAGTGGTTGCAGCAGCGGTTATTCTTCCCGATGGCTTTAAATGCGAAGGGTTAAATGATTCGAAAAAATTAACCCCTTCAAGGAGAGAAAAAATTTTCGAAATGCTGACGGCAGCTGATTCGGGCGTTATCTGGAGCCTCTCAAAAATTGAGCCTAGAGAAATTGATTCCATAAACATTCTTCGGGCGACTCATAAAGCGATGGCTTATGCTGCTACATCTTTGGAAATTCAACCTGCGATGAGTCTGATCGACGGTTTGCCTATCAAGGGATTCCCTTTTCCCTACTGTGCCATTGTCAAAGGAGATAGTCTCAGTATGAGTATTGCCGCTGCCAGTATTCTTGCAAAAGTTCATCGTGATAGGATCATGATTGAATATGCAAAAACATACCCACAATATAAATTTGATCGACACAAGGGATATGGAACACGTCTTCACCTCGATGCACTAAATACTCATGGGCCTTGTGAAATTCATCGTCAATCGTTTGCCCCTGTTGCGCAAGCTGCTAGGCCGATCTCTTAAAGATAGCAGTCAGGTATTATCCAAAATGGAGATTGGATGCCTTGGCGAGCGCTTGGCTGTGCGCCATCTTAAAAAGGCTGGCATGAAAATACTTTACCGGAATTTTCGGGCTCCACACGGCGGGGAAATTGACATTATTGCTCGAGATGGACAAGTATTAACTTTTGTTGAAGTAAAGACGCGAACCAATGAAAAGTTTGGTCGGCCTGTCGAGGCGGTTAATATGGACAAGCGTTTTCTAATTACGCGAGGCGCTTGTCAGTGGCTTCGTATGATTGACCAAAATCAGAATAATATTAACTACCGCTTTGATGTGGTAGAAGTTATTCTTGATCAAAGTAAAAGCGCTAGAATCAACCTTATTAAGGGGGCTTTTGAGACTCCAGACAGTTACCTTATGGGTTAGGTGGGCGAAGGCGGTGCCAGTCTGTCGTTTTTTCAAAAGCGTCCGTAACTCTTAAGACTGTCCCTTCCGAAAGGTGGGGTCCCAGAACCTGGAGGCCAACCGGCATCGTTATTCCGTTCTCAACTTGAACGTTTCCGCACGGGGTACTGGCTCCACAAATCCCGGCCAGATTTGCTGCAATTGTAAAGATGTCAGCTAAATACATCTGTAGAGGATCAGAAGATTTTTCTCCTGATTTAAATGCTGGGGTAGGTGCCGTAGGCGATATGATTACATCAGCAAGTTTAAACGCCGCAGCAAAGTCTTCCCGTATAAGGGTTCTGACCTTTTGAGCGCGAACATAATATGCATCATTGTAACCAGAACTGAGAACATATGTGCCGAGGATAATACGCCTCTTAACTTCATCGCCAAATCCTGAAGCGCGGCTCAATCGGTAATGTTCGAGAATGTCTTTCGGTTCAGGGGTTCTGTTGCCATATCTGACACCATCGAAACGAGCAAGGTTTGCGGATGCTTCGGCTGTCGCAATGATATAGTAAGTAGCGATTGCATATTCAGTATGAGGCAATGATACATCAACGATTTTTGCACCGAGATTCTCGAGGTGGGAAATGGCTTCATCAACGCATGCTCTGACCTCAGCATCAATCCCTTCATTAAAATATTCTTTAGGAAGGCCAATGCGCAATCCCTCAATATCACCGGTAAGATTACTGCCATAGTCAGGCACCTCGTCAGTTAAAGCTGTTGAGTCACGAGAATCGCTACCTGAAATGACGGACAAGAGCAGTGCTGCATCTTCACTAGTCTTTGTCATGGGGCCGATCTGATCCAGCGATGAAGCAAAAGCAACTAGTCCGTATCGGGACACTCTCCCGTATGTGGGCTTGAGTCCAACGCATCCGCAAAAGGAAGCCGGTTGACGGATGGAGCCACCTGTGTCCGATCCAAGCGCGGCTATGGCAGTATCGTTGGACACACAAATAGCAGAACCACCGCTACTTCCTCCCGGAACCCGATCGAGATCCCAGGGATTTGAAGCTGAGCGTAGTCCTGAATTTTCTGTCGAAGAGCCCATGGCAAACTCATCCATATTTGTTCGACCGAGTGGAATTGCGCCAGCTTGACGTAATTTCGTAATGACGGTCGCGTCATATGTTGAGGTGTAGGCGGAGTCAAGAAAGCGAGAGGCGCAAGTGCAGGGCTGTCCCTTCACATTGATTAAGTCCTTTATCGCAATAGGAACGCCACCCAAAGGAAGATTAATGTCAGCATTGGCAGCTTCCTCAAGTGCCATTTCAGGATCAAATGAAAGATAAGCGCCGACGTCTTGGTCCTTTAATTTAATTGCCTCAATAATATCACTTACAGCCTCCGATGGGGTCCTCTTACCAGAACGGTAATCGTTCTGCAACTCAATGATTGATAGCTTAGCTGCTGAATCACTCATGACTCAACAACACGGGTAACCCGGAATTGTTCGGCACTGCTGTCCTGAACATTTGCCAGAGCCGATTTTGTTCCATCTCCTGACCGTGATTGGTCTTCCCGCATTACGTCATAGACAGGGGCGGCATGTGCCATTGCTTCAATTCCGCTAACATCAAGGCCTTCGAGTTGTCGAACGTAGCCGAGTATATCATCAAGTTGGCCGGAAAACCGTTCAGCTTCGTCATCTGTTAGCTCAATGCGAGCAAGTTCAGCAACATAGCTGACGTCAATTTTGTCATTATCCATTACAGGTCTTACCGATAGCAATCGACATGCAAAACGCGAATGTTTTTCCGCAATTAAAGGGAATGGGATACCCAGTAGACAAAAACAGAAAAAAGCAGTGCTGAGGTAATAAAGATCAGCATATTTTTCCGACGTTGCGCCAACTGAGCAGCCACTTGCCTTCGCATCAGTGGTCGCTCTGAGGCAATAGCTGATACAGGATGACGGTAAAGCCCGTGCATTTCAGGCTCCGGGGCAGGGATAGTCTGCAGTTTATTCTGCTTGCGATCTCTTGAGGTATTGATCAGATGCTCAATATCACGAATCCTACGGCTGATTTCTTCGCGCTCATCAGCAAGCTGAAGGGCTTCACGAGCAGCATCTCCAGCATGTGGATAGGGCCTTGGGTCTGAATTTTTGCTTCTGGGAGGCACAGTTATTTTTTTAGTTAAATGCAATCAATGCCAATACGGCTAAAGCAAAGGTGATGATAGGCAGGCTGAAGGCCAAGCCACTCCGCAGCCAATAAATGAAAGAGTGTCCATTTTCTTGCAGATGACTTTTTTCTCCTGGCTTTAATGATGCTGCGTGTATGCCTTTAAAGCCATTGATGAGCTGGGCCAGTTCGCTCGTGTCTTGATGATAACCCTGTTTTACCTTGGATAAGGTCTCTTCGGCCTTATCAAGTTCTTGATTGAGCTGATCGCGTTCCCATTCATGCACACGCAGGTTGGAAATAAGTTCCAGGCTCTGTAGGAAGCGTTGCCTAGCTTGTGAATAATGTGAGATGAGCTGTTCGGCGTCGTCAGTGTCTTGGTCGATGATCTCCAGAGAATGTGAAAGGTCGGAAATAATAGATTCTCTCTCTGCGTTGAAACATGATTGTTTCCTATGAAGTCTTTCAAGCTCTTCTTTTCTCTGCTCTATTGCTTGTTGCCGTTGGCGTAATTCATCCAGTTGAAATTGCGCCGAGGCTACTTCCTCAGAAAAGGAGTCTGAGCCAGTAATGGTTGAGTAGCATGAATCTTCAATCTCAGTAGTTTGGCCTTCGTGAATCGTTTGATACGAGACTGATGGAATATTTGCAGCTCTGTTCATCCTCAATTAGTAACGGAGCTTTATAATAACAAATATTTTAATTAATTCATCTTAATAATTTAATTTTTTTAAAAAAATCACCATGCCGGCATGATCTCAAAGACAAACCCATGAAGATACTCGGTTTCAGGAATAGAAGGGTTGATAGGATGGTCAGCGCGCTGCGCGAATGTCTGCTTCTGACGAAGTGTGCGTTTTGAATCCACGGCGGCATCCCTAACCATTTCAATAAACACTTTTCTGCTTACATGATGTGAGCAGGTGAAGGTCATAAGGAGTCCACCGGGATTGAGCATCTTGAGTGCCCTAAGATGAATTTCCTTGTAACCTCTCAGCGCGTCTTTTAGTGATCGCTTGTTTCGAGTAAAGGATGGCGGATCAAGTATGATGATGTCGAATTGTTCATTATTTGCTTCCCTTGTTTTTAAGTCATCAAAAACATTCGCTTCAACCCACTGAACGGAGTTTAGTCCAGACTTCTCGGCGTTGATTTTTGCGCTTTCTATCGCGGGACTGCTACTGTCAACGCCGATGACAGTAGAGGCTCCCGCTGCGGCGCAGTGTAGCGCAAATCCTCCTTGGTTGGTAAAGCAGTCAAGCACCCTTCGTTCACGGGCATACTCGGCAACCCTCCTGTAGTTGCTTAACTGGTCAAGATATAGTCCAGTTTTCTGCCCTCCCATGAGATCTATCGTGAAGGAAATGCCATTAACATCGAGGATTTTTTTAGAAGGGAGCTCTCCGCAAATAAGTCTTGTTTCAGGGCCGAGTCCTTCAGCCGCTCGCATTGGGCTATCATTACGGAGAATGATTCCTTTCGGCGAGAAGAGTTCAGACATGGCGGCGCTAATCATATCTACTCGTTGATTCATGCCGAGTGTGAGGGTCTGCAAAACAAGATATTCCCCGTATCTATCAATGACTACACCAGGGAGCCCGTCACTTTCGCTCCAGACAATTCTGCATAGCTCTGGGTTGATTTGACTTAAACCCTGACGATGTATCAGTGCCCGTTCAATCCGTCTTGTGAAAAAAGCTTTGTCGAGTGGCTGCTTTCGGCGAGAAAACCTGCGAGCAACAATCTGAGAGGCGGGATTGTATATAGCGCTTCCAAGAGGTCTGTCCTTGAAATCCTTAAGAGAGATAACGTCCCCGGGTGCTGGGTTGCCAAAGCTTTTTTTAATCTCGCTAGCATAAACCCACTCGTGCCCATGAAAAATTCTGGCACGGGGTTTAACGACAATTCCCGCCATGATAAACTTTATTATTCGGTGATTAGTTGAGCAGGATCAAAAGTGCTACTCGGGTCAGGATAGGCAAAAGTTTTGCCCTCATAATTTCTGATCACAACTTGTTGGTCTCCCTTCTTCACGATGTATTCGGGGTTGATTGGCACTTTGCCGCCGCCCCCAGGAGCATCTATTACCAGTTGAGGGATCGCGTAGCCTGTAGTGTGACCTCTAAGGTTTTCAATAATATCAAGGCCTTTAGAGAGTGATGTGCGCAGATGTGAGGACCCCTTTATGAGGTCGCACATGTAAAGGTAATAGGGGCGAACTCGACAAATCAGCAGTTTGTGGACAAGGGCACGCATGGTCTCAGCGTCATCATTGACCCCTTTTAATAAAACGCTTTGATTGCCAAGGGGAATTCCGCTGTTGGCAAGTCGCTCTAGGGCCTGACGGCATTCTATGGTGAGCTCACGGGGGTGGTTGGCATGCACACTCATCCACAATGGGTGATATTTGCTCAGCATGGAGCACAATTCAGGGGTTATGCGTTGGGGAAGAAATATGGGAATGCGGCTACCAATACGAATAAACTCAATATGTGGGATATTTCGTAAACGAGATAAAATCTTTTCGAGTCTGTTGTCAGATAGCAGGAGAGGGTCACCTCCGGAAAGCAGAACATCACGAATTGTTTTCGTTTGTTCTATGTATGAAAACGCGGCTTCAAAATCAATGTCCAGTTCTTGTTCTCCTGCTCCGCTCACGACCCTGCTGCGAGTACAATATCTGCAATATGCAGCACACCTGTCTGTAACAAGAAATAACACTCGGTCTGGGTATCGATGAACAAGTCCAGGTACTGGCATGTGACTGTCTTCGCCGCAGGGATCTGCGAGCTCTTCATGAGAGCTAATGGTCTCCTCCACACGGGGGATGACTTGCCTTCTGATCGGGCAGTCCGGATCGGTGGGGCTTATCAAGTTGAAGTAATGCGGAGTTATTGACATGTCGAGCTTGCTTCCTGAAAGCAGCACTCCGCTACGCTCCTCCTGATTGAGCTTGAGATGCTGCTCAAGTTCAGCAAGAGTGTTGACCCTATTCTTTAATTGCCATAAATGACTGTCCCAATCGGTGGGGGCATCAGCCTTCCAAAAACCCGGAGCGTGGGAAAAAAATCCGGTGTCTGTTTTTTGATTGGAAAGTCCCATAAAATCAATCTTGCGTGCTCCAAACTAGAAGCCGTTTATATCATGTCAAATGCCGTAAATTGAGAAATTTAAGAAATAAAAAACATTGAGTCAGGTTGACAAAACTCCTCCGCTTGCCTAGTTGAATCAGATATTTGTAAGCCCCATGTATTCAGTGACCTAAGTGATGTTTTTGAAAATCCTGCGTGACATCGCCAAGCCTCAGTGGTTTGAGATTATTGTACACCTGAAACAATCCACTGGAATGTCGGTAGCCGAGCTTTCTAAAGTGTTGGGCATGAGTTACATGGGAATCAAGCAGCATTGTGTGGAGTTGGAAAAACGTGGTTATTTGGATACTTGGCGGCGCCCTAAAAAGGTTGGAAGACCCGAAAAAGCTTACCGCTTAACCCACAAAGCGGATTTGTTCTTTCCCCAGTTGGGAAATGATTTTGCCCTAGGAATGCTGGATTCCCTGAGCAATATGCAGGGTGAAGCGGCAGCGGAGAAGATTCTATTCGGTTACTTTATGACCAGGACGGATTATTACAAAAAGAAGACCAAGGGGGAAAGTGTTCATGAATTGGCTTCCTCTTTGGCAAAAATTCGTCATTCGGAAGGTTATCTTTCTGAATACAGTCAGCTAGATAATGAACGGAGCGCAAGTTGCCGTATTGTAGAATACCACACACCCTTTGGTGATCTTGCCGGTAAATATCCGATTCTTTTGAGAATGGAAGAACAAATGTTTGAAAGAATTCTTGGTGCTCCTGTAAAGAGGACGGA
>MDTA01173630.1_pt1 | contig 10828 bp, 11 predicted proteins | sample 811151 | NCBI WGS metagenome assembly MDTA01 (sample SAMN05326648, study PRJNA326480) | marine metagenome | isolation source: seawater | place: Indian Ocean: South | collected 2010 | reverse complement strand
GGATAAACAAAAAATTTATCAGCAAAGATTATCTGGATTGTTTAATTCTTTAATTGGAAGAGAGTCATGGTATAGGCCAAAACTTTAAGTCATTGCTTAAATCAAAATTTTATATATAAAACTCATATGTCTTCAAAAAAAAAAATTTTAGTTACAGGAGTAGCTGGCTTCCTTGGATCTCATTTAAGTGAAAAATTAGTCAATTTAGGTCACGATGTTATTGGCATTGACAATATGCTGGGAGGTTATGAAGATAATATTCCTAAAAAAGTTGAATTTCATAAAGGAGACTGTTGTGATTTTGAAAAAATAAAATCTATAATGAAAGGAGTAAATGTAGTTTATCATTGTGCAGCAACTGCTCATGAGGGTCTTTCAGTTTTTTCACCTTACGAAATTACAAAAAATAATTATTTAGCCTCAGTTTCGATATTTTCTGCTGCAGTTAATGAAAAAGTTGATAGAATAATTTTCTGCTCATCAATGGCTAGATATGGAGATCAAACAGCTCCATTTACAGAAGATATGAAACCAAATCCTGTAGATCCTTATGCAATATCAAAAGTTGCTGCAGAGGAAGTTTTAAAAAACCTTTGTGAGTTAAACAAAATCGAGTGGGTGATAGCAATTCCACATAATATTATTGGTCCCAGACAAAAATATGATGATCCTTTTCGAAACGTAGTTTCAATCATGATTAATCGAATGTTGCAAGGAAAAGCACCAATTATATACGGGGATGGTAAACAAACACGATGTTTTTCCTACATAGATGACTGTTTAAGCTGCTTGATACCAATGTTAGATCAGAAAAACTTAAACAGAGAAATTATAAATATAGGTCCAGATGAGGAATTCGTAACAATAAATAAAATTGCTGAAATATGTTCCAATATTACTGGAATTAACTTAAATCCAATTTATAAAAAAGACAGACCTAAAGAAGTGAAACATGCCACTTGCTCAGCAGATAAGGCTAGAAAACTTTTAAATTACAAAACTAAAGTGTCTTTAAAAGATGGAATAGATAAAACATTTAATTATATTAAAAAAAGAGGTGTTAGACCGTTCGATTATAATATTAACATAGAAATAAATAATGAATTAACACCTTCAACTTGGAAGAATAAAGAAATCTAGTGCCCGGGAAATTCAATTAAGCTATTTACTGTGTAACCTTTATTTTTTAACAATTTTTCTCCAGGTAAATCAAATAGGTTAATTACAAATACAAATCCAGCAACTTTACCCTCCGAAATTTCAACTATTTTTGCCGCCGCTTCCGCTGTACCTCCAGTTGCAATTAAATCATCTATGATTAATACCTTTTCTCCCTTATTAATTGAGTCTTTATGGACCTCTATTGTAGCTGTTCCGTATTCCAACTCAAAATCAACTGAGTGAACCTCTGCTGGTAATTTATTCTTTTTTCTTAAGAGTATAAATGGTTTTTCTAATTGATACGAAACAGTCGATGCAAAAACAAATCCTCTAGACTCTATAGCTGCAATTTTATCAAATTCAATTTTTTTTGCTATTTCAACAATTTTATCATTTGTATATTTAAAAGCATTAGAGTCTTTAATCAAAGTTGTTATATCTCGAAATAAAATTCCCTTTTTAGGATAATCAGGAATAGAGCGGATATATTTTTTGAGATCCATAATTTGCTTCAAGTTCTAACAAAAAAGCTTTAAAATTTAAATAATGAAAAAAAGAAAACTCGGGATAATTGGTGGCAGTGGTCTATATAAAATGGAAGGTTTCGAGCAAACCAAATGGAAGAAAATCAAGACTTCTTGGGGGAGTCCATCTGATGAAATTTTGATAGCAAAAATAGCAGATGAAGAAATTTGTTTTATTCCGAGACACTCAAGAGGCCATAAAATTAATCCCTCGAATATAAATTTTAGAGCGAATATTGATGCAATGAAACAAATGGGAGTTACGGACATAATATCTGTTTCTGCTGTAGGGTCACTAAAAGAAAATTTAGAACCAGGAAAATTTGTTATCGTTGATCAATTTATTGACAGAACTTTTGCAAGAAAAAAAACTTTTTTTGATGATGAAATCGTGGCACATGTATCAATGGCTAAACCTACAAGCACTGGCCTCTCTAATTGTTGTGAAGAGGCTCTAAAAAAATTAAATATAAAACATCAAAGAGGTGGAACATATGTAGTAATGGAGGGCCCTCAGTTTTCTACTTTAGCAGAGTCAAAATTATACAGATCTTGGGGAGCTGACGTAATTGGAATGACAAATATGCCTGAAGCTAAATTAGCTAGAGAGGCAGAAATTAGGTATTGTACGGTTGCAATGGTTACAGATTACGATTGCTGGCATCCTGAACATGATGAGGTGGATGTGAGCATGGTTATTCAAACTCTAATGTAAAATGCTGCTAGCGCACAAGACATGATAAAAGAAATAATTAAATCGTATAAAGATTTCTCTGTAGAAAATGATCCAGCAAATAATTGTTTGGACACAGCAATTGTCACAGATCCAAAATTGAGATCAAAAAAAACAATTAACAAATTATCTTATATTGCAGGAAGAGCCCTTAAATAATTATGCTGATTGTAACTATTTTATTATTAACATTAATTTTTACTTTTAAAATTTTAGCTTCGTATATTAAAAAAATTAGGACAGGCGATCCTAATGAGAGTGATAATACTTATTGGATGTTCTCTTATGATTTTAAATCTCCCAATAAAAACTGGGTTCCAGAAAATAGAGATTTATTAGCAAGAAAAAGAGTAAGAAATTTTATGATTTTTATTCTTTATTTAAATGCTTTTGGAATATTTTTATTACTTAACAGTTTTACTTCTCATCTTTTGAATTTTATAGTGAATCCTCAATTTAGTTATCCTATTTAACTAAATTCAACAATAAACTTAAAGTTTTTTTAATAGTTTGTTTTTGAATAAAAACTCTGCCATTATTTTTAAAATTACATTTGTTTACAAAAACTTTTTTACCAATTTTTATTCCAATATAAACCAGACCTACAGGTTTAAGCTTAGAACCACCTCTCGGACCAGCTATTCCTGTAATCGAAACACATACTTTAGCTTTACTAATTTTTTTTAAATTATTAACCATAGCCAAACAACATTGAATGCTTACTGATCCATTTCTTTTAATAATTTGTTTTGGTATTTTTAAAATACTGGTTTTGGCATTGTTGGAATAAGTAACTAAACCCATAGTAAAAACTTTTGAAGATCCACTAACTGAGGTAATTGTGCTTGAAAGTAAACCACCAGTGCAAGACTCTGCAACTGCAATTTTAAATTTTTTCTTTTTAAGTAATAAAATTATTTTTTTATGCAAATTCATTAAATAAAATTTGATTTAAATACCATAAAGATAATAAGTGTGAGAACAACATATAAACCAGCAACAATGTCATCAAAAATTACTCCAAAACTATTTTTATATCTTTCATCAAAAATATTTACTGGGAAAGGTTTTTTGATATCAAAAAATCTAAATAGAAAAAATATATAAATATAAACAAGAATTGTTTCTTGGGAATTTTTTAATGTGTTGTGGGCTATTTCGTAAAAATAAATCGGAATAGATTGACCAATAAATTCATCAACGACTACTTCTTTAGGGTCTTTATTTTTTTTATCTTCAATATATTTTGATACGGAAAAAAATGAACAAATTATCACTGATAGTAAAAATAATGATATTAAGATAATTGATACTTTTAAAATATGAAAAAGAGAATAAAGAAAAATTATTGTAGCTAACGAAGCAAATGTGCCTGTAGCAAATCTTAAAGACCCAATACCGAAACACGTTACAAACAAATAGTTTAATATTTTAATCATAATTTATAACTGAAGTAATTACCTCACAAGCTATAGCTTTTTCTTTTCCCACGACACCCAGTTTTTCAGTTGTTTTGCCTTTAATATTTATTTGTTCCTTAGAAATTTCACAAAGTTTAGCAATGTTATTTATCATTTTATTTTTATAATTTTTAATTTTTGGTGTTTGAGTAATAATATTTATGTCGATGTTATTAACAAAATAACCCTTAGATATAATTTTTTTCATTACATGTTTAAGCAAAATTGTTGATCTAATATTCTTATATTTTTTATTTTTATCTGAAAACATTTGACCGATATCTCCCATTTTACATGCCCCTAGTATCGCATCTGTAATTGAATGTAATACTGGATCTCCGTCCGAGTGGCCTAAGGTACCAAGTTTTGATTTAATTCTTAATCCAGCCAAATAAAGTTTTTTATTTGGTACAAGTCTATGAACATCAAATCCTATTCCAACGCTCATTTTAGATTTGTAAATTTTCCTGAGATTTTCAAAATCTTCTTTATCTGTAATTTTAAAATTATTTTTCTCACCTTCTATAAATTTAACTTTATTTAAATCCATATATAATGAAATGTCGTCATTTTTATATTTTCCAGCATTAATTTTGTGTAAATTGTAAATTTCTTTTAAAAAAAATGCTTGCGGGGTTTGAGTTAAAAATAAATTATCTCTCTTTTTACTTACAATATATTCCTCTTTGCTTGAGTCTATAATTTGTTTTACTGCATCTTGAACTTTTATTTTTGGCACAGTTGCTCTAGCCGTTCTCATATTACTTATAATTGAATTTAATAGTTTTACTGAAAAATTAGGCCTCGCAACATCATGAATTAAAACTTTATTTATTCCCCTTTGTTTAATTAAATATTTTAATGCGTTAAACGTGGAGTCTTTTCTACTTTTACCTCCAACTACTAATTTAACATTTTTTAGTTTCAGTGATTTGACTTTTTGGAAGTCTTTTTTGTTGTAGACCAGGATAATTTTTTTTATTTGTTTAAATTGGTAAGCTTTATTAACATTTATTTCTATTAATGATTTGCCGCCTAATTTTTGATATGGTTTGCCTATATTAGACCCAAATCTATGGCTATTACCTCCTGCAAGAATTATTAAACAAAAACTCATGATATTAACTTATATTATATTTATATAGATATTTAATGGTAATTTAAGATGTTCAGAATAATTAAAAACTTCAATTGGATTATTTTATCTTCATTTCTTTGTATTTTTATGGGGATAGTTACTTTTTTAACCTTTATTAATGAAGGTTTTGTTCCACTTACAGATAAAAATTTACAAACTTTGCTGATTATTGACATCTGTTTATTATTACTTTTTTTTACTTTAATATTTAGAAACTTTTACAGATTTTATTATACCGGTAAAAAAAATAAAAAAGGATCTCAAACCAATTTACGTTACATATCTGTTTTTTCTTTATTCACAGTAATTCCGTCTTTAATTGTTGCAATATTTTCATTATTTATTTTTAATTTTGGCATTCAAAATTATTTCGATAAACAAATTACAAAAGCTGTAAATAATTCATTTGACGTTGCAAAAAATTATTTAGATGAAAGTAAAGAAAATGTTTTGTCAGACGTTATTTTGATGAGTGTAGGTTTGAATCGTGCTTCAGGATTTTATTATTCTAATCCTAATAGATTCAAAAATATTATGAGATCAGAAAAAATATTAAGAAGGATAGACGATGTTTATTTAATTGATAGTTTAGGTAATATTCTTCTTTCAGATGTAAGAGATATAACGGAAGAATTTGTGGTGCCAGCTGATGAAGATTATGATCAAGCTTTAGAAGGAAAGCCAGTTTTCATCTCAGATAATTTAGAAAATAAGACAACTGTAATGACAAAATTAACATCTTTGGTAGACACCTACCTATATATTTCAAGAAATATTGATCCTGAAATATTAAGATATCTAAACGAAACCGAGCAAGCTGTAAGTTTTTACTACTCAGTAGAAAATAGCCAAACTGGTATAAAAGTTACATTTGCAGTAATCTATATAATAGTAGTTACGTTATTATTATTTTTATCCACTTCAATAGCAATTACTTTTGCATCAAGATTAACAAAACCAATTGTTAATTTAATAGGAGCATCAGACGCGATTAGTAAAGGAGCTTTAAATGTTAAAGTTCCAGAGCTAGAAACAGACGAAGAATTAAAACTTCTTAATAAAAACTTTAATCTGATGATAGAAAGACTGAAAGAACAACAAGATAAACTATTAATTACTGAGCGATATGAGGCCTGGGAAAGTGTTGCAAGAAAATTAGCTCATGAAATTAAGAATCCTTTAACTCCAATTCAACTATCAATTGACAGCTTGAGAGAAAAATACAAAAATAAACTTACACAAGATAGTAAAGATTTTGAAAAATATTTAGAGACAATCAATAGACAAATAAAGGACATTGAAAAACTTGTTAATGAATTTTCAAACTTTGCAAGAATGCCAAGACCAATTTTTAAAAAAATTGATATATTTCAAATTATAAATAAATCGTTAGATTTTGTTAAGTTAACTTCAAAAAATTCAATAAACTTAAAAAAAAACACCAATGACAAATTTATTAATGGTGATGAAGACCAACTTAATAGAGTTTTTATTAATCTTATTAAAAATTCGGAGGAGTCTTTTCAAGAATTAATGCAGAAAGACCCTGATTTTAAAGGAAATATTGACGTAGAAATAGATAGTAATAATGACTATATAATTCTTAAAATAGATGATAATGGACCAGGTATTACAGATGCTAAAAAAGCAATGACACCTTACTTCACAACTAAAAAAACAGGCACTGGTTTAGGACTTCCAATAGTTTCAAAAATAATTAATGAACACAATGGAATATTTTCAATTAAAAGAATTAATAAAAATAAAGGTACGTTAGTAACAATTTCATTACCTAAAAATGCTTAAAGAAATTTTAATTATTGACGATAATCCAGATATTAGATTTTTAGTTTGTAATATTTTAGAAGAACAAAATTTTAAAGTTAGAACTGCTGCAAATTATGACCAAGCAGTTTTAGAGATAAATAAACGTCTTCCTGATTTAGCAATTTTAGATATTAAACTAGATAAGCCAGATAAAGACGGAATTGACTTATTAAAATTAATTATTAAAAAAAATAAAAACATTCCAGTAATTATGATTTCAGGTCACGCTACAGTAAAAGTTGCAGTCGAAGCAATTAGACTTGGAGCATATGAGTTCATTGAAAAACCATTCTCTAAAGAAAAAATTTTAAATTATGTTAATAGAGGACTAGAGTCTTCATTTCTTAAAAAAGAAAAAGATACTATTGAAAATAAACTATTCCATTCTTTTGATCTTATTGGAGAGAGCCCGGATATTATTAAAGTAAAAAAGATTATTGAAAAATTATCTACATCAGAAAGCAGAGTGCTAATTTCAGGTCCAACAGGTTCTGGAAAAGAATTGGTTGCTAGGAAAATTCATAAAAATTCTACAAGGGTGAAAGAGCCTTTTGTTATAATAAATGCTGCCTTGCTTAAAGAAAAAACATATGAAAAGGAATTGTTTGGCGAAGAATTTGAGGATGGAAATATATCATTTGGTGCATTAGAAAGAGCAAATAAAGGAACTTTGCTTATTGATGAGGTTTCTGAAATTCCATTTGAGACGCAGGCAAATGTTTTAAGAGTTTTAATTGATCAAAAATTTAAACGTATAAATGGTTCAAAAGATATAAATGTTAATATAAGGCTTATTTCATCCACTTCTAAAGATCTTAATCAGTTGGTAGAGGAAAATAAATTTAGAGAAGACCTTTTTCATAGACTAAACGTAATGCCAATAGAATTATCGTCTTTATCATCGCGAACTGAAGATATTCCTTTATTAATTAAGTACTTTAGAGAAAAACTTTCCGAAATAAATGGGGTTCAGGAACCAAATATTGATATAAAAAACGACAATTTATATACATATAACTGGCCAGGCAATGTTAGAGAGTTAAGAAATTTAGTTGAAAGAATTACAATTTTATCGTCAAATGAGAGTAAAGAAAAAATAAATCAATTAATTAATGATATATTAAATCCTTCATCAAAAATTTCTAAAGAAAATAGTATTTTGACACAATCGTTTCAATCACCATTAAAAGAAGCAAGAGAATATTTTGAAAAGGAATATTTGACAACGCAACTAAAAAAACATCATGGAAATATTTCAAAAACTGCTGACTTCATTGGCATGGAAAGATCTGCTCTTCATAGAAAACTTAAATCTCTGGGAATTAAGGGTATAAATTAAAGATGAACATTATAATATGTGGAGCCGGTAAAGTAGGCTTTTCGATAAGCAAACAATTATCTGCACAAGGTCATTCCGTAACTGTAATAGATCAATCATCAGAAGATATTAAAAAAATCAATGATACACAGGATGTTAAAGGCATTGTTGGTAGAGCCACGCTTCCAACCGTGTTAGAAAATGCTGGAGCAGAAAAAGCCGACATGGTTATAGCTGTCACAAGGAACGATGAAACTAATATGATTGTGTGTCAATTAGCTAGTTCATTATTTAATGTCTCAAAAAAAATTGCACGAATAAGAACTAAAGATTTTTTAGAGGGGAAATGGGGAAAACTTTATAATAAATCCAATATTCCAATAGATGTGATAATTTCACCTGAACTTGAAGTGGCGAAATCATTATACAGGAGGTTAGAGGCACCAGGAGCACTGGATAACGTTCCTTTTGGAAAAGATAAAGTTAAAATGCTAGAAATTTCAATTGAGAAAAATTGTCCAATTAAAAATATACCTTTAAAAAAATTAACTGAAAAATTTCCAGACTTCAAAGCCAATATTCTAGGAGCAATGAGAAAAGGGAAATTTGTTTATCTTAAAAAAAATGATCAAATGCTGGAAGATGATAATGTTTATGTCGTTGTAAGCAGTGATCAACTAAATCCCATATTAAAAGCTTTTGGACATGAGGAAAAAATTTCTAAAAATGTACTTATTATTGGTGGAGGAAATATTGGACTTCATTTAGCTAAAATGCTCGAGGAAAATTTTGAGGATTTAAGAATAAAGATTATAGAAAAGGATAAACGAAGAGCTGAAGAAATAGCCAATGAACTTTCATCTTCAATTGTAATCAACGGTGATGCGCTTGATGAAGAAATTTTGAAAGAAGCAAATCTTGAGGGTTCAGAAACAGTTTTAGCTTTAACGAATGATGATGAAAATAATATGATGGCTTGTGTACTTGCAGAAAAAACAGGTTTAAAAAAAAGAACTATAGCGATAGTTAATAAAACTAATTATAATCTTTTACAGGACTCACTCAACATCGACGATCTAGTTGACCCAAGAATGACTACTGTTTCTAGAATTATGGAACATGTTCATAGAGGTACTATTGGAACAGTTTATTCGTTATTAGACGGTGAATATGAGTTTATAGAGGCAAAAATTTCTGAAAAATCTGAATTAATTAATAAAAAAATTCGTGACTCAAATTTACCTGAAGATATCAGAGTAGGTGCAGCAATAAGAAAAGATAAAGTTATAATACCAAGATCTAATTTCATTTTTGAAAAAGATGATTTAGTAGTATTTCTTGCTAAAAGAGAGCAATTAAAAGCAGTTGAAAGTATTTTTAGTGTTGGCGCTATTTAAATTTAATGAATTTTAAAGCTATAAGTTTTTATTTAGGCTTATTTTGTTTACCAATAAGTTTTTTGGCTTTTATTAATATTCTTTACGCCTCTTATTTTGATTATTTTTTAAGTATTGAAACATATTTTGCTGCCTTAATTGTTTCTTTAATAATTGGTGTGGGTTTAATTTATTTCGGAAAAAATTCTCAAAAAAAGATAAATTTTATTGAGCAATTAGTCTTAATTATCTTCGTTTATTTAATAACTTCTTTATTGATAGCTATTCCTTTTTATCTAAGCAACTATCAAGTGACATTAGTTAATTCTATATTTGAGTCAATATCTGGTTTGACAGGAACTGGTTTTTCAATTTTTAAAAATATAAAATATTTGGATCCTACTTTAATTTTATGGAGATCATCATCTCAGTGGATAGGCGGACTGTACTTTCTTTTTTTTCTTATAATTATTTTTTCTAATAAGACCTTTAATTACAAAATGACTGATCATGTTTATTCTGGCTACAGTAATTTTAGCTCAGCAGTAAATATAAAAGAAAATATAACTAAAATATTAATTATCTACACTGTTTTAAGTTTTGCAATTTTTGTTCTATTAAATTTGTCAGGACTAAGGTTATTTAACTCACTTAACATGTCTATGACTTTAATATCTGGAGGTGGCTTTTTACCAATTAATCAAATTAACAAAATTATATCTACCAACTTTCAAAAAATTGTTTTTTTTATATCTTTAATAATCTCAATGCTTAACTTTTTTCTATTATTTAATTTATTTAATAAAAAAATTTTAATAAAAGACCATAAAGAAGATTTATACTTAATAATGCTATTAATATTACTCTTTGGTTTCTTATCTTTAAATGATTATTCGGCGCTAAATATGCTTATTAGCATCTTGAGTAGTTTGGCTAATTCTGGACTTACATTGTTCAAACCAGACAATAACTTAAGCTTATTTTTTTTACTAATTACAATTATTGGAGGATCATTAATATCGAATACATCTGGAATAAAACTGATTAGATTTTATATTCTTCTTAAAATGACATCACTGGAAATCATAAAATTAATAAGCCCTAACAGTGTTATTAACAAAACTATTTTTAGCTCAGATAAAAAAATATCTGATGAAATAATAAGAGTATCTTTTTTAATATTTATCTCTTTTTTCTTAAGTCTTTTTATTTTATCTAGTTTTCTTATTGTTGATAATATTGGTTTTGAAAAATCATTTAAGTTATCCATTCTTACGTTGACTAATACTTT
>MDTA01070580.1_pt1 | contig 10828 bp, 10 predicted proteins | sample 811151 | NCBI WGS metagenome assembly MDTA01 (sample SAMN05326648, study PRJNA326480) | marine metagenome | isolation source: seawater | place: Indian Ocean: South | collected 2010 | reverse complement strand
GTATACCGATTAAAAATGGCCAATCAACGTTCATAATAGTAGTATTTGAAGCAATATCGCCTGTTTCTGAAAATAACGAATAAAAGACCCTTAAGAATAAACCGATACCTGCTGCCTTTGGTGCGATAGAAAAGAAAGCAGTAACGGGAGTTGGAGAGCCTTCATAAACATCTGGTGTCCAATAGTGAAATGGTACCATTGATATTTTATATCCAATCCCTGATAACAACATTAAAATGGCTACGTATATCATAAAATTATCATCAGATAAAACATTCAAGCTTTCGTGAATAGCAATAATATCTGTTGAACCAGATATACCATACAGCCAGCTCATTCCGTAAAGCATGATACCCGAAGCAAATGATCCAAATATAACATATTTTAATGATGCTTCATTCGATGTTTTGTCTCCTCTTTTCATCCCTGCAAGTACATAGGATGCAAGTGATGCTGTTTCAATTCCAACGTAAATCATTATTAGGTTTGTTGATGAAACCATTAACATTAGACCAAGTAATACAGTCATTAGCAGCGTGTAATACTCAGGCATTCCTACATCGTTTAATTCTTTTGTATAATTTGAAACAATAATTACGAAAAATACTGCAAATACAAATATCAATTTAAAAAAATGAGAAAATGGATCTACAACAAATAGATTTAGAAATATTTTTTCATTTATTCCAAATGAACTTAATAGTAAACCAGCAACAGCTAAGGTACCAATGGCATTAACAATAAAAATTAATTTTCTAGTACTTTTTGTAAAATCAAAACATATTGTTAATAAAATTAGTATTACAACTAACAATTCAGGTAAAAAATAACTCAGGCTTTCGATATTGCTCAATTTTAGATTCCCGCTATTTCAGCAGATTGAATAATTTCAATCAAATTTGATAGTGTAGGCTCAATAATTTCAATTAAAGGAGCAGGATAAACACCCAATAACAAAACTAATATTGCTATAGGTACAACACAAAGTAATTCTCTTGCATTAATATCAGTAAAATCTTTGTATTTCTCGTTTAATTTTCCTAAAAATACAAATTGATATGCTCTGAGAAAATAAATGGCATTCAATAATATTCCTAAAGTTCCAACAATAGTCAATATTCTAATAATGCTCTTTTCTCCAGTAAAGGTAGTGCTTACACTAAATCCCCCTATGAAACAAAGTGCTTCCGATATAAATCCAGACATTGAAGGTAACCCTAATCCTGCAAAAAATGCCATAGCCATAAATGCTGTAAAAACTGGCATCTGAGAGCCCAAACCACCAAATCCTTTTTTACCCGCTAATTCTGGATCTTTATAATCTTTAGGGTAAAAAATATACCTATGGTGTGCTTTATCATAAACAACACCAACTAATAAAAATAACATTGCAGTAATAGTCCCATGATTAAACATTTGCATTGCAGCTCCATTCAAACCAGCTTCCGCGCCTTCGATTGAACCAGAAATCACTGCTGCCATACCTAATATGACATATCCCATATGAGATACAGAAGAATACGCAACCATTTTCTTTAAATCAATTTGAGCAATTGCATTTGCAGCCCCCCATATAATATTAATTACGCCGAGCACTGCTAAGATAGTTGCAAAATTATACACTTCACCTGGAAGTAATGGATAGCTGATTCTCAGCAATCCATATGTTCCCATTTTCAACAGCACACCAGCAAGGATTACTGAAATTGCTGTTGGTGCCTCGACATGAGCAAGCGGTAACCATGTGTGGAAAGGAAATACGGGTACTTTAATGGCAAATCCAATAAATAACCCAAGCCATATTAAATACTTCATTGGCATGCCCCATAAAGTAGCATCTATAGTTCTAGCTGTCTCTATTAATGTTATAAGATTGAAAGTATGTGGGTCTGAATAGAAATAAAGTGCCAACATAGCGAGAAGCATAAACACTGAACCAAAAAGGGTATATAAGAAAAACTTAATTGCAGCATATTGTCTTTGTGGACCACCCCATATTCCAATTAAAAAATACATTGGTAGCAACATTACTTCCCAAAATACATAAAACAAGAAAAAGTCTAAAGATAAAAAGACTCCCATCATTCCTGCGTCTAATAAAAGAAATAATGAAAAATAACCAAATGGAGATTTTGTGATATTCCAACTAGAAATAACACAAATAAATGATAAAAATGCTGTCAATAAAACCATTGGCATACTTAATCCATCAACACCAATATAATATTGAATATTAAATTGAGGTATCCATTCTTTTTGCACTGTAAACTGTGAAGACAAAACGGTATCAGTTGGATTGTAATTTATATACAACCAAATACTTAAAATAAGTTGTAATCCTGTTGTAAAAACAGCAATCCACTTAAAACCATCTGGATTATTTCTTCCACCAAATTGTGCAAAGAGAAGCATTGATATTGCACCTAATACAGGAATAAAAATAAGTAATGAGAGTATGCTTTCGTTCATAATTATCTCTAAAATGCCTTAAATATAATAAAAATCGTAACAAAACCAAGGACGCCTCCTAATAAATAATTTTGAATTATCCCTGTTTGAGTTACTTTTAAACCTTGTCCTAATTTATTGGTGAATTTTCCAAATCCATCAATAACTTTCTGGTCTAACCAGTTGTAGTCAGTATAACCAGCTCCATCTGAAATTTTCAGTGTTAACCATCCCCAAAAATCTACAAATTTTTGATCGTAAAGATCCCAATCAATCCATGAAAATACATTGCAAAAGAATAAGAAAGGTCGATACAGCAATGCGTCGTATATCTCATCAATGTAAAATTTATTGTATGATAAATTATACAAACCTATATAGTTAAACCTCTTTGCTAGTTTTTCCACATTTATAAATTTAAAGAAATAAAAGATAGTTGCTGTAGCTATTCCAATCGATGCCACTGTTAATGAAATTATCATAGCTTGGGTATGTGCATGATGTATACCGTCTCGAACTGCATTCATATCTAGGCCCACAACATTTTTTCCATACGGAATGAATTTATAAAACCAACCTGCATAATTAAATGGGTTTAATTTAAAGGTAAAAGAAAAAGCAAAGCTTAATACAGCTAAAACAATTAAGGGAATAGACATTACGAGTGGCGACTCATGTATATGATCGTGCACCTCTTTTCGGGAAGGCTGACCATGAAAAGTTAAATAAATTAATCTGAACATATAAAAAGCAGTAATAATTGCTGCACCAAATCCTGCTATAGGAAATATGATTGTCCAACCATGATATTCATGATAATATGATAATGTCCCCGCTAAAATTGCATCTTTGGACAGGAAACCTGAAAAAATAGGAACACCTGCTATTGCAAGCGTTGATATTAACATAGTATAGTAAGTAATAGGCATTTTAGTCCTAAGACCACCCATATTAAACATATCCTGTGGATCAGTTTTGTGATCATGTAAATGATGTAAAGAATGATGCATTGCATGAATCACAGAGCCACTGCATAAAAACAGACATGCTTTGAACATTGCATGGGTAGTTAAATGAAAAAAGCCTGCCTTATAGGCTCCGACACCAAGAGCCATCACCATGTATCCAAGCTGACTAACGGTTGAATAGGCTAAAACTTTCTTAATATCTCTCTGAGTAATTGCTATTATTGCAGCCATCATAGCTGTTATTGCACCAATAATTGCAACTACCTGCAAGGCCTCAGGAGTCATAAATGGAAATATTCTAACAGTCATGTATACACCAGCAGCTACCATTGTAGCTGCATGGATTAAAGCGCTGACAGGAGTAGGTCCCTCCATAGCATCTGGTAACCATATATGTAGAGGAAACTGAGCAGACTTACCTATAGCTCCGCAGAAAATTAATAAACCAGCTATAGTTATAATATTAAGATCGGTTGCAGTAAATGTATTAAAATTATTTTGCAGCAGTGATGTAATTGAGTCAAATCCAATGGAGGGCTGACCTAATCCCGCAGTGAAAAAGAAAAGTGTCATTATTCCTAAAAACATTCCAATATCGCCAACTCTATTTGCTAAAAATGCTTTTTTACTTGCATTGGCTGCAGAATCTTTTTCAAACCAAAATCCAATCAATAAATAGGAACTTAAACCAACTAATTCCCAAAAAATATACATCATGATTAAATTATCAGCAAGTACGATTCCATTCATTGAAAATGTAAAAAGACCTAGAAAGCCAAAGTATCTTGTATACCTAGGATCATCTTTCATGTATTCAGTAGAATATAGGTGAACTAGAAAAGATACTAAAGAAACTACAACCAACATAATTGCTGAGAGCTGGTCTAGTTTGAATCCATGGTAAATCTCTAAATTACCCAAGTCTATCCATTTAAATTTAGAATTAGAATTTGCATCTAAAGAGCCTGAGGAAAATGTTAACAGGTTACCAATTGCAATACAGAGGGTTGTAAAGATAAATGTAAGAGACAGCCAATGAGCATTTCTTCCTATTTTTTTACCAAATGATATCTGGAATATGAATGAAAGAAGTGGAAGTATTAAAAATAATATAATTAGGCTAGCAATCATTTTATCCCTTTAAGATATCAGCTTCGTCAACATCAACTGTATTAAGATTTTTGTATAAATTAATTATAATAGCGAGCGCAATAGCGGCTTCAGCAGCAGCTAAAACTATCACAAATATACTAAATACCTGCCCTTCAAGTCTTTCCATACCACTAAAACGGTTAAATGCCACAAAATTTAAGTTGGCAGAGTTTAAAATCAGCTCTATACCCATCAAAATTGCAACGGCATTTCGGCGGGTCATAACACCATATATTCCTAATGAAAATAAGATAGCGCTAATTATTAAATATGTAGATAAACTATCCATCATGCATCTTTTCTCGACAAGTATGCTGCCCCAATTAACGCAGCTAGTAATAAAACAGAAACCAACTCAAAAGGTAGAACAAAATCGTTCATTAAAAGGAATCCTATATCTCGGATAGTTTCATCACGTGTAGTCAGCTCTCCTATTTTCCATTCAGTTCTCATAACAACACTGAGCAAAATACTTAATATAAAAACTGTTCCAAAAAATGCAAAAAACTGATTTCTACTTGATGAACCAACCTCAGGATCGTCAATTTTATTCGTAACCATAACGCCAAAAATTATTAATACTAATATACCACCAACATATATTATGACTTGAGCAGCGGCAATAAAATCTGCAAAAAGAAATATATAGTATCCTGCTACACCAAACAAAGTGAAGAGTAAGGCTACTGCAGATCGTACTAAATTTTTTGAAGTAACTACAAAAAAAGCAGAAATAATTGTCATAAGAGTCAATACTATAAATGCAATCTCGCCCATTTAGCCCTTTAACTTGTTAACTATTTCAGTGTTATTATCTGATGAGAGTCCAGCTTCAGACAATGCAGCCTCTATTTTGGAAACATATCCATCAGCATCTAGTTTTTCTCTCTTAGCAGACATAAATGCTTTTTTAGCTACACCTCTTGCCATTTTATCTTCCAAATCACTCAAAATTTTAATATCAAGATTTGGTTTGGATACCGCTATTTTTTCTTCTTTTGTCGTAGGTACCACTTTTTCAGATACTTGATTCTCTAGGAGCTTTTTAATTAATTCAGAATTGGCATCTGATGAAAGTCCAGCTTCAATCAGTGCAGCCTCTATTTTATCAAGGCTAGACTTTGGCAAAGTTTGTGCTTCATCAATACTTTTAACTGTGGCAACCGAAGTAGTATTTCCTACTAGCTTTTTTACTATTTTAGAATTAGCATCTGATGAAAGTCCAGCTTCAATCAGTGCAGCCTCTATTTTTGAGACATATCCATCAGCATCTAATTTTTCCCTCTTTGCAGACATAAATGCTTTTTTAGCTACACCTCTTGCCATTTTATCTTCTAAATCACTCAGAATTTTAATGTCAAGATTTTGTTTTACAACTGCCGTACTGTCTAATTTTGTAGTTTTTTCAGCAGCTGATTCTTGTTTGATAGTAGCTTCTGCTTCTTGTTCCTTGAGACTCCCTACGAGTGGAAGATTTTTTATAGCATCTATATATTGATCATAATCTGGTGAATATAATCCATCCTTATTTAGAAATTCTTTGATCAAATTGATGGTTTCTTCAGGAGTTTTATTTTTCCTATATCCAAAGACAAAAGTTCTTTTCGCTACACCTCTAGCTGCTTTTTGAGTGATACCATTCAAGGGTGCAAAGTTGTATTTTGGCATACCACCTTCAAAGATACTTGTATCAGTTTTTTCAACGGAATCAATTTTATCCTGTTCTTTAGACTTATCAAGATCCTGCTGTGCTTTTTCGGCCGCAAGCTCGACTAGCTCTAATGCATTCTGTAACTCATTTTCTCTGTTTTTCTTTTTTTCTAGATATTTTTCACCGCCTACAGCAATAATATCTTCTTCAGAAACATTTGCAAATTCATATAATAGTCCATCACGTTCGTATTTACCAAATTCATAATCCATCTCATGTTTGTGAGAATTAGGTCCTCCAACCATGTAAATACACTCTTCGGGACAAGGATAAGCACATAGGTTACAATAACAACATTCTGCCATGTCTATAGTAAAACGTGATACAATCATTTTCTTCTTTGTATCATTTGAGGTAATACCACAATCAAAATCACTACCTTTCGGAGGTTTTATGGATTCAATTTTAATACAATCAACTGGGCATGCACGCTCACACTGTAAACATCCTATACAGTCATCAATATCAACATGTAATCTTGAACGTATCAAATTATAGTCGTTTTCTTCAAAACCAATATTTTTTTCCGGAATAGGCCATGTTTCATGTGGATATTGCATTGTAGCTACAAGATCTTTTTTTTGATAAAAATGTTTCCATGTAACTTTCATTCCTATAACTAGAGATTTAACTCCTTGATATATATTTTTAAAGTATGTCTGCATATTAAAAACTCAAATAATTACTAAAAAATCAATTCCCAAACAGATATCAAAACTATATTTACCAAACAGATGGGTATAAAAAATTTCCAACACAGGTACATTAGCTGATCAACTCTCAACCTAGGAAAAGTCCAACGGAACCACATCATTACAAATATTAAAAAAGCAGCTTTCGATAACAGCCATATCGGACCAGTTATATGATTGGTTAATATAGATAAAACAGATTCAGGCAAATCAAAAAATGGGAGGTTAATTACTTCAAGAGGAGACAACCAACCACCTAAAAAAACTATTGAAGCGATAATGCTTACTATGAGCATATTAGCATATTCGCTCAAAAAGAATAAAGCCCAACGAAAACCTGAATATTCGGTCATCCACCCAGCGACTAATTCAGATTCGGCTTCAGGTATATCAAACGGAGTTCTATTCGTTTCAGCCACAACTGAAATGAAATATATAAAGAAAGCAGTAAATGCGAATGGACTGTGAAATATAAACCATCTATTTTCAGATTGCCATGCAACTATATCATTAATCTGCAAACTTCCAACCACAATAATTGCCAACATAAGAGACAATGCAATAGGTATCTCATAACTTATAATTTGTGCTGCAGCCCTCATGGCACCATATGTAGACCATTTATTGTTAGAACCCCAACCAGCCAAAATAATACCAATTACACCAATAGAGCTGATGGCTAGTACATACAAAATACCAATATTGAAATTAGATACTACAAAATTTTCATAGAAGGGTATTGCTATAAAAGTAAGTAAGGGTGCTAGAAAAATAAAAAATGGAGCGAAAGTCATTATTTTCCGATCTGCAACATTTGGAAGTATATCTTCTTTAAAAAGTAATTTCAATGCATCTGCTATCGGCTGCCCGATTCCACCCCAGAATTTTTTACCACCTTTAAAACCAAAAATTCCCACTTCCATTGGACCAAGTCTATCCTGCATGAATGCTGAGACTTTGTTCTCGAAATAAACCGCGACAATAGCATTAATTGACATAATTAAGAAAAAAACGACAGCCGGTATCGAAAGAGCAATAATCCAAGCGATTCCAGGTATCTCAAATGGGATAAGCTGGATCAACGTTTCATCTAAAAACTGGGAGAATTTTTGAACAATGGTCATCTATCAATTTCTCCCAATACAATATCCAAGCTACCTAATATCGTAATCACATCTGACAACATCCAACCTTCTGAAGCCTCATTGATAATTGACAAACTACAAAAAGCTGGAGACCTCATTTTAACTCTATTTGGTATATTCTTACCATCACTTTTTATGTAATATCCTAATTCTCCTCGTGCACTTTCATATCTTGTGTAAACATCTCCTTTAGGCGGTCTTACTTTTTTAGGCATAGATTCAAAAATATCACCTTCTGGGATATTTTGAATTGCTTGTCGAAGTATTTTAATGCTTTCGTGTATCTCTTCAACGCGACAATAATAACGATCCCAACAATCTCCAACGGTGCCGTATTTACCTTTGCCAACAACCACATCAAAGTCAAATTTATCATAAATACTATATGGCTCTTCTTTGCGCAGGTCATATCCATGTCCGGAGGCTCTTAAGTTAGGACCTGTGAGTCCGTAATTAAGTGCAACTTCAGGGGGAATAACACCGACATCGGCCGTACGCTCTATAAAAATGGCATTTCCTGTAAGGATTTCATGGTATTCAGGAATTTGGGTCTCAAAATAGTCGAGGAATTCTGATGTTTTTCTTAAAAAGTCTTTTGGTAAATCATGAGATAAACCACCAACCCATATGTAATTATACAGAAGTCTAGCCCCACAAAGATATTCAAATAAATCTAAAATTCTTTCTCTGTCTCTAAATAACCACGTAAATGGAGTTATTCCTCCGACGTCCAGCCCAAACGTGCCGAGAGCTAGCAAATGACTCGCTATTCTTTGTAATTCTGCTACTATGACGCGGATATATTCAACTCGATCGGGCAACTGAATGTTCATTAGCTTTTCTACACCCAAAACAAACCCATGATTCATATGCATAGATGCAAGATAATCACAACGATCTGTAAATGGGATACACTGTTCATATGAAAGATTTTCGCAGTGCTTTTCAAAACACCTATGTAAATAGCCTAAATGGGGTTCAATGTAGGATACCACCTCGCCATCAGTATGTATCTTTAGCCGTAAAACTCCGTGAGTACTCGGATGCTGTGGCCCCATATTTAAGACCATCTCATCTCCTTGGATAATTCCAAGATCTTTTAAATGTTTACTATTCATTCCCAATATGATTTATCCTTCGGAATTGGCATTCCATTGTAGTAATCTGGTTCTTTAAAATCTTTCCTAAGTGGATATCCTTCCCAATCAGCAGGTAATAAAATCCTTCTCAGATCCCAATGATTTTCAAATTTAACACCATAAAGATCGAACACCTCTCTTTCCATCCAGTCGGCAATACGCCAAATTTTCTCAATTGATGGAATGATTGGATTTTCTCTTTCAACTTCAATACGAACTTCTAAACTGTGCTTTTTATTTGTGGAGTAAAAGTTATATGCCACACCCAAATCTTTTTTGACACCCAAATCATAACCGGTTACACACGATAGGTAATCAAAAGATAATTCGTTGTTTTCTTTGAGATCTGTTGCTACCTCAATCCAAGAATCTTTTTTTACATTAAGTATATTATTCTCTTCATCAATGCTTATAGCATCATTATGATTTTTATTCAATAATTCTGCAATTTGCTGTATGTTCATTATGCTGACCTGGTGTAGGGTTTGTCTTCTCTAATTTTTCTTTTTAGCTCGAGCAATCCGTAGATTAAGGCTTCAGGCCTTGGCGGACAACCAGGTACATAAACATCAACAGGCACAACCAAATCTACACCCTTCAATACATGATAACCATGTTGCCAATATGGTCCACCACTGTTAGCACAACTCCCCATTGATATTACATATTTAGGATCAGACATTTGGTCATAAAGTCTCTTGACTCTAGAGGCCATTTTAAGCGTTACTGTTCCGGCTACAATCATAACATCAGATTGTCTAGGTGATGCTCTCGGTATAGCTCCAAATCTAGATAAATCATGCCTAGGGGCAGCGGCTGCCATCATCTCAATTGCGCAACAAGCAAGCCCAAACTGGAAATACCAAGGAGAACCTGATCTTGCCCAGTTCACTAAGTTTTCAAGCTTTTCAACAATTACATTGTCTTGCTGAAATTTTTCAGTTAAAGATATATCCATAATCTCCTAATCACCTTTCAAATTAGAATAACGTCCTCTAGCATACTTGACAGACATTTTAACCCAATCTAAATCACCTTTCACCCATAAATAAACAAAACCTAAGATAAGAATAACCATAAATATTAACATCTTAATTAAACCAACAAATCCAAGATCTTGAAATATAACAGCCCATGGAAACATAAATAATATTTCTACATCAAATATCAAAAAGCCTAAGGCAATGATATAAAAACGAACGTTAAACTTGACCCATGCTGATCCTTCAGGAACCTCCCCACATTCGTAGGAGTCTAATTTACTACCACCTTTATTTTTTGTTGGAGACAGAATAGCTTGCAACAGAAATGGGACCGTTACAAGCACAACCGCGATGGCTGTAAATATTAATATGGGTGAATAATCTTGATACAAAAAAAGTATTCTTGTTTCAGGTCAAAATTTATTAGGATTTAAAATCTACAAACAAGGTTAATTAATATTATTTTTATTTTTTTTACACAATTATTTGTTTGCTTTTTATGAAAATTTCATTATAAAGCTATTTTCAAACATTTTAATAAAAAATGTTCAGGATTTTTAAAAATTTAAATAATATAATGCCATGAAAAT
>MDTA01138576.1_pt1 | contig 10829 bp, 10 predicted proteins | sample 811151 | NCBI WGS metagenome assembly MDTA01 (sample SAMN05326648, study PRJNA326480) | marine metagenome | isolation source: seawater | place: Indian Ocean: South | collected 2010 | reverse complement strand
TCAGCAGCCGAAGTTATAATGACTCAACTTCATGCCGGTGGAAAATTTGATCATGACTCATATAAAGTTTCAGGTGGTCTCCATGGCGTTGGTGTTTCAGTAGTTAATGCCTTATCAGAAAAATTGGAATTAGAGATTAGCAGAGATGGAAAAAAATATTTTATTGAATTCAAAAATGGTAATGCAAAAGCACCATTAAAAGTTTTAGGTAAATCAAAAAACTCCGGAACTAAAATAACTTTTTTACCATCCAAAGAAATTTTTTCATCAATAAAATTTAGTAGCAATATACTTCAAAAAAGAATGCGTGAACTTGCCTTTTTGAATAAAGGAGTAATGATTTCTATAGATGATTTAAATAAAAAAAAAGAAAATAAAATAGAATATAAATTTGATGGTGGTATCCTTGAATTTGTAAATTTTTTAGATCAAAAAAGAGAAAAACTTCAAAATAAAAATGGAAACGATTTATTTAAAAAACCTATTTTTATTGAAGGAAAAAAAAATAATACTGAAATCGAATGTTCCTTGCAATGGAATGCTGGTTATTCAGAGGATGTTTATTCTTATACAAATAATATATACCAAAAAGATGGAGGAACTCATTTACTTGGATTTAGAAGCGCTTTAACAAGAGTAATAAATAAATATGCTAGTGAACACAATTTATTAAAGAAAAATAAATTAAATATTTCAGGCGACGACATAAAAGAAGGGTTGACCTGTGTACTTTCATTAAAAATGGCAGATCCAAAATTTTCTTCTCAAACTAAAGATAAGCTAGTATCATCAGAAGTAAGGATGATAGTTGAAGCAGTTGTAAATGATAGACTATCAACATGGTTTGATCAAAATCCATCGCAATCAAAAATTGTAATTACAAAAGTAATTCAAGCGGCCTTAGCAAGAGATGTAGCCAGAAAAGCAAGAGAAAATGTCAGAAGAAAAGGAGCCTTAGAGTTAACTGGTTTACCCGGAAAACTTGCAGATTGTCAAATATCTAAACAAGAGGGCACCGAATTGTTTATAGTTGAGGGAGACTCAGCAGGAGGGTCAGCTAAACAAGGAAGAAATAGAGAAAACCAAGCTGTTTTACCTTTAAGAGGAAAAATTTTAAATACTTATGTTGAAGAAAATGGAACAAAAAGAAATGGAAATAATAATGATATTAGAACAAAGGCATTATCAAAAATGATTTCTTCAAATGAGATTTTAACTTTAATTAATGCATTAGGTCTAGATCCAAAAGTAGAGGACTTAGATTTAAAAGATTTAAGATATGGTAAAATTATTATTATGACAGATGCCGATGTTGATGGTTCCCATATCAGAGCACTATTACTTACTTTTTTAAATAATAAGCCTTTTAATAAGCTAATCGAAAATGGACATGTATATCTAGCACAACCACCTTTGTTTAAAATAAATAAGGGTAATAAAGGAATTTACATTAAAGATGAAAAGGAACTTGAAAATTACATCCTAAAAAATAGCAAAGAATTAAAAAAATTAAAAAAAGGAAGTAAGGAATTTAATAAATTATATAATGATGAAAAATCAAAAATTAGCATTCAAAGATTTAAAGGTTTGGGTGAAATGAATCCGGAGGAATTATGGAATACAACATTAAATCCAGAAACAAGAAATTTACTTCAAGTACAATATTCTAAAGATTTGAAAAAAGACCAAAATATTATACATACTTTAATGGGTAATGATGTTGCTTCTAGAAAAGATTTTATTATATCAAATGCAATTAACGTTCAAAATTTAGACATCTAATAAATGAAGTTAGACGAAACTTCAAAATCTTTTTCAATTAATAAATCCACATATATAAATTTAAGGTGGATTGTGTATTTTGGACAACTTACTACTATTTTAACAGTACAATTTATTTTAGAATATAAATTTGCTTATTTGTTTTGTATTTTAATTGTATTTATTAGTATTTTAAGCAATTTATACCTAAAATTTAGAATCACCACTAATCAAATAAGTAATTTAGTTTCAACATATTATTTAGGTTTTGACATCTTACAATTAGGCTGTTTATTATTCTTAACAGGAGGCATTTCTAATCCATTTATTATTTTATTGATTATACCTGCAGTGTTTTCAGGACAATATTTAAATACTTTAAGTTCAATAATATTAGTTACACTTACAACTATTGTTTTATTTTTATTAACATTTTATTATTTAGAATTACCTCATCCAGGAGGCTTACATTTTCATGTACCTAATTTTTACTTATACTCTATTCCTATATCAATTTTTATAGGTTTGATTTTTTTATCCTTTTTTGTAATTAAATTTAGAATGGAAAATAGTATTCGAGATAAAGCTTACAATAAATTACAAGAAATAATGGCAAAAGAAAATGAATTACTTTCATTGGGTGGCCAGGCAGCAGCAGCAGCACATTCTCTAGGAACTCCTCTTTCAACTATATTATTAACTGCAAATGAATTAAAAAAAGATTTTGGAGATAATGTTAAATTAATCAAAGATATTGATTTATTAGTAAGTCAAAGCAAAAGGTGTAATGAAATACTTAAAAAGCTTACGTTAAACCCAAGTGTTGATGATGGATTTATAGATTTTAATTTATCATTAAGCGACTATACGAATGAAATAGTAAACTCTTTTAGGGAGATAAGCAAAAAAGAATTTGTAGTTGATTTAACCAAATTTAAAAGGCGTTTAAATATTAATAAATCACCAGAAATTGTTTATGGACTTAGGAATTTTATTGGAAATGCAAATAAATTTAGTAAAAAAAAAATTGAAATTAATTTAGAAAGCAATGACCAATTTACACAAATATTGATTAGAGATGATGGCCCAGGATTTCCCAAAGATTTAATTGATAAGCATAGGCTTGGGGAGCCTTATATAAGAACAGCAGATAGTGTAAATATTTCAAAACATGGCTTAGGTCTTGGAACTTTTATAGGAAAAACTTTACTTGAAAAGAATTTTGCAAAAATAAAGTTTAAGAATTCAAATCTAACAGGAGGTGCCGAGGTAAAAATTTATTGGGAAAATAAAAATTTAATTGATATTTAGTGTAATTTTTTTTTTTCGTCAAATAATCCACTTAATTGACTTATCATTACATCAGCTAGTTCTTGAACATCAGTTATTTTAATTGCCTTCTTATAATATCTTGATACATCGTGACCAATTCCTATTGCTAAAATCTCCATTTCATTTTTGTTTTCTATCAATTGAACTATTTTTTTTAGATGTTTTTCTAAAAAATCACCAGAATTTACCGATAAAGTAGAATCATCTACTGGGGCTCCATCTGATATTACCATTAAAATTTTTCTTTCCTCTTTTCTTTTCTTTAGACGGTTATAAGCCCATAAGATTGCTTCTCCGTCTATATTTTCTTTTAATAAGCCTTCCTTAAGCATTAATCCTAAATTTTTTTTTGATTGTCTCCAATGAGTATCTGCACTTTTATAAATAATATGTCTTAAATCATTTAGTCGTCCAGGATTTTTTGGTTTATTATTTTTATTCCAATCTTCTCTACTTTTGCCGCCTTTCCAATTTTTTGTTGTAAAACCTAATATTTCAACTTTAACTGAACATCTTTCCAAAGTTCTTGATAGAATATCTGCACAAATTGCAGCAATTGTAATCGGTCTACCTCTCATTGAACCAGAATTATCAATCAATAAAGTTACAACAGTATCTTTAAAATCTTGATTTTTTTCTTTTTTAAATGAAAGCGAATTAAAAGGGTCTATAACAATTCTTGTTAATTTAGAGCTATCCAATAAACCTTCTTCTAAGTCAAATTCCCAAGATCTATTTTGTTTAGCTAGAAGTTGTCTTTGAAGTTTATTTGCTAGCTTTGTTACTAAGTCCTGAAAACTAATAAGTTGTTGATCTAAATTTTTTCTTAATTTATTTATTTCTTCTTTACTTTCTAATTTTTCTGCTTTAGCAATTTCGTCAAATTGAGATGTAAACACTTTATATTCTTTATCACCAATTCCAGCATTAAGTTTTTGAGTAACTTTTTTTGAGCTTTCAGTTTCAGAATCTGTATCTACTAGCTGTTCATCAATTTCAAAATCATTTAAATCATGATCTCCATCAATTCCATTTTGATCTTCTTCTTTATTTTTTTCATTATCATTATCTGTTTGGTCATTATTCTCATCTTTAGGACTTGAATTCTGTTCATTGTTATCTTGTTGATTTTCTTTATCTTGATCTTCATCTTCGGCATCAAATATATCCATATTTTTTAAGAGTTCTGAGAACTTTGAATTGTAAGCTTCCTGATTTTCAAGATTTTCTTTTAAGTAATTTAGATGTTTATCTAAAGAAACTTTAAATTCTTTTTCCCAAAAACTTAATATTTTTTCTGATAGATTATTTAGTTTAATATTAAAGAAATTTTTCAGCATATATAATTCAAATGCTTCCACCAAATTTACATCTTCCTTACTTTTTAGCTGATCTTTTCTTTTTAAACTTAATTTATAAATATAATTTTGTTCGATATTTTTTGATATACCTTTAAGCATTTTAGATCCAAGCAGCTCATATCTTGATTTCTCTGATATATCATACAAAGCTTTACAAACTGTATTTTTAGGTGAATTTTTTCCATAAATTTCTTTATTTGAAAATTTTCTTTTTAGAGCTTCAGAGTCAGTCTCGGCTCTTAGTTTAATAAAATCATACTTTGAATTTAAATTATCCAGTTCAAAAAAATTGTAATTTTTAGAACTTAAATTTTTATTAAATTCTTGATTAATCTGATATTCATCAGATATTACCTTAACAGTAGAGATTAAAGCTTGTTTAAATTGTTCTTTTAAATTGTCTTGCTTCTTCATTTAAATCTGAATATTTATCATAGACTCTGGTAAATCTTCTCCAAAGCATCTTTGATAGTATTCAGCAATAGTATTTTTTTCAACTTCATCACATTTATTTAGAAATGTTACTCTAAAAGCATAGCCAGTATCTTTAAAAATTTCACTATTTGCAGCCCAATTTATTACTGTTCGTGGACTCATTACTGTTGAAATATCTCCAGCAATAAAACCTCTTCTAGTTAATGATGCAACTTTAATCATATTAGATACTTTTTCCTTACCTTTTGTATTATTTAAATTTTTATTTTTACCCAATATTATTTCCATTTCTTTCTCTAAACTTAAATAGTTTAATGAAGTTACTATCTCCCATCGATCCATTTGGGCTTGATTAATTTGATTTGTTCCAGAATACAAACCTGTAGTATCTCCTAATCCAATAGTATTTGCAGTAGCAAATAACCTGAAATATTTATTTTGTTTTACTATTTTATTTTTATCTAAAAGAGTAAAAAATCCATCACTTTCTAAGATCCTTTGTAAAACAAACATTACATCACTTCTACCAGCATCATATTCATCAAAAACCAAAGCAATAGGATTTTGGAAAGACCATGGTAATATTCCTTCTTTGAATTCTGTTATTTGTTTTCCATCTTTTATAATTATAGCGTCCTTACCTATTAAATCTATTCTACTTATGTGTGAGTCTAGGTTTATTCTAATACATGGCCAATTCAATCTTGCAGCTACTTGAGTTATATGGGTACTTTTCCCTGTACCATGATAACCATGAACTATTACTTTCTTATTATGTAAAAAACCACTAAGTATAGCAAGAGTGGTGTCACGGTCAAATTTATAATCTTTATCAATTTCGGGAACAAATTCATTTTTTTTAGAAAAAGCCTCAACTTGCATTTCACTGTCTATGCCAAAAGTTTGTTTTACAGATAATTTTATATCAGGCTGAATGTTTAGATTTGGTGTCAATTTTATTCCTATAAGTATTTTTAAGTTGAGTGTAAGCCAAAGTTATAAGCTTTAACTTTTCCTCATATTCTTTATTTCCTGAATTCATATCAGGGTGAAATTTTTTAACAAGAGTTTTGAATTTATTTTGAATTTTTTCCCATTTTAAGCCGACAGATATGCCTAAAATGCTAAAAGCTTTTATATCTTTATGGTCAAATTTAAATTCATTTATATTGTTGAACTGACCATTGAAATTAGATTTATCAAATTCATTTTTTAAAGTGTTATTCCACAGTACTTTAAAGAAGTTGTCAGAAGAGCTAAAGCTTTGTGTAGGCTTATGCCAAGTCATATCTGATTTTATAAAATTATATATTTGTTCATCATTCATGCCTGAAAAATAATTCCAGTTTTTATTAAATTCTTTCACGTGATTTAGACAAAGCAATCTATAATTTTTACTATTATCTTTTTCAATAGGTGCTTTATATTCACCTATTTCAAAGCAATTATTCCAATCACAAATATTTTTCATAGTATATAATACAAATATTATTTATGGATATAAATCAACTAATTTCAATCGTTAAATATAAAATAAATGAAAATTTTTTTGTAGAAGATTTAAAAATTGAAGATAAAAGTTTTCTTCATAAAAAACATAAAGGCAATCAAGAAGGAAAGTTTCATTTAAAAATAATTATTAGATCTCAAGAATTAAAAAAAATGAATAAACTTAATTCAACAAAAAAGATTTATAAAATTTTAGATAATGAATTAGACAAATATATTCACTCTATACAAATTTTAATTAATTAATTCTCTTTTTAAAAAAAAACCAATTTTTTTATCACTAAACTTTAAATTATATATTGGTTTTCCAATGTTTCTTAAAAGAACTAAATTAATATTTTTATCTATATTTTTTTTATCATTTTTAATAAAAGAGATTATTTTCTTTATATCTTTTTTAGCAAAGTATTTTTTAATATTTATTGGCAATTTGAAATTTTTTAGGTGATTTTTTATTAAATCATAATCTTTAATAGATAATAAATTATTTTTTTGACTAAATTTTGCTGCACTAATTATTCCTAAAAGAACTGCTTCCCCGTGATTAAGTTTTTTTGAGTATTTTAGAGAAGCTTCATAAGCATGCGCAAAAGTATGACCGAGGTTTAAAACTTTTCTTATATTTTTTTCTTTTTCATCTTTTTGAATAATATTTCTTTTTACTACACAACTTTCCTTTATTGCTCTTTGGATATATGGACTTTTCAAATTAATTATATTGAAGGCATTTTTATTTAAAAAATAGAAAAACTTTTTATTTGATATTAATGCATGTTTTAATATTTCTCCGTAACCACAAATAATTTCTCTTTTAGGAAGTGTTTTTAAAAATTTTATATCCGAAATAACTAAACTAGGTTGATAGAATGATCCAATCAAATTTTTTCCAAAATTTGAATTAATACCTGTTTTGCCACCTATAGATGAATCTACTTGAGCTAGCAATGTAGTAGGTACATTTACAAATTTTATTCCTCTTTTGTAAATACTTGAAACAAATCCAGATACATCACCAGTTATGCCTCCTCCTATTGAAACTAAACAATCATTTCTATGGAAGTTTTTTTTTAATAATATTTCTAAAATCTTATTAACACTTAACTGATTTTTATTTTTTTCACTTGCTTTAAAAAAGTATTTATATTTTTGTTTTATTGATAAAGAATGGAATATTTTATTAATTATTTTTTTGGGAATTTTATTATCAATTACTAACAAACATTTGCTAATTTTTATTTTATTATCATTTAATAACTTTTTAAAGTTATCAGTTAATCCAGATCCTAAAATTATAGGGTAATTACTATTTTTTGTTTTTACTTTAATTTTGAGTGTTTTCATATAAATTTATAATTTTATTAACTATTTCAGTTTTATTCAGTTTATTACAGTCTATTTTAAATTTTGCTTTTGAATAAATTTGTGCACGTTTTGAAATTAGTTCTTTCAATTCATTATAATTTAAGTTTGCAGCAATCGGTCTTTTTTTATCTTTTTTTATCCTATTTATTAAAGTAAAATTATCCCAATTTAGCCAAAATGAAATATTATTTTTTATAACCTCATTTCTAATTTTTTCATTCATAAATCCACCACCACCAAGAGAAATAACTTTACTTGAAGTCAAAAGAGTTTTTAATGTTATTTTTTCCTCTAAATTTCTGAAAAAAAACTCTCCTTTTTCTGAAAATATTTTTACAATTTTCATATTAGTTTCTTCCTCAATTAAACTGTCAATATCAATAAATTTTATATTTAATTTTTTAGATACTATATTGCCTATTGTAGACTTTCCTGATCCCATCATACCTAATAAAACTAGGTTTTTTTTTAATTTCATATTTTTCTTTATTGAAAAAACACAAATTTGTCTTAATTTGAAATTAATAAACGATATATGCAATTTCAAAAAAAAACAAGTATTGGTAGATCCTCTAATTTTATAAAAATATTAATTAAAATATCTTTAATTTTTTTTTTACTTTTTATCTCTTTAATATTAATCGATAAAATAGAATTTCCTTCACCAAATAAAAAGCTTCAAATAACAATACCAAATGAAGATCTTAGAATTGTTAAGTAAAAAAAAATTATCAATTTTTATAATATTTTTCTTCCTTTTTTCATCAACTATATATTCTGAAGAAGAACCAGTAGATATTTGGAATTTAGAAAAATCAGAAGACGTATCTGAAACAGAAAATTTAAATACAGTGATGGATAATGAGGATCAAAATGAATCTGAAAATTCGATTTATAAAATGAATTCACAGAAAAAAGAAAGTTTAGAAATTGAAGAAGATGAAAATCTATTTTCTAAAGAAATTCAGTTAACAGGATTATATGATCCAGAAGAAAATGGTTTGAGTATTGATATGTGGATGAATTCTAATGGTGATCAAATCTTAGAAATTTTTAAAAATATTAATAAAATAAAATTATCTAAAGATGCAAACGAAATTTTAAATATTGCTCTACTAACAAACTCATATTTTCCCCAAAATAATATCTCAGATGAACAATTCTTAAATATTAAATCAGACTGGTTAATAAAAAATAAAAATTTAAAATTGATTGAAGATTATTTATTAAAAAATGAAAATATAAAGTCAAACGAACAATTAATTAAATTTATAGTAAATGAATATTTGTCAAATTCTGAAATTGAAAAATCATGTGAGATATTTTTAAAACTTAAGCAAGTTATTAACGACGATTATTTATCAAAATTTAATATTTATTGTTTAATCAATTTAGAAAAAAGAGAGGAAGCTCAATTATTATTTGATTTAAAAAAAGAAATGGGTTTTAACGATATATTTTTTGAAAAAAAATTTAATATTTTAATGGGATACTCAAAACCTGATGAACAAATTTCCGAGAAATCAATTTTAGATTTTCACCTTTCTCATTTGACAATTCAAGACTTTACTTTTGAGCCAGATGAAAAAACCTCAAAAAGTATTTGGAAATATCTTTCAACTTCAAATTTATTATACAGTATCGAGGATATTAATTTAGAGGATATAGATAAAATTAAAATTATAGAAAAAGCTACACATGAGAAAAACTACACTGAAAGAGAATTATACGATTTATACAAAAGATTTTTATTCAATATAAATCAATTATTAAATATTAAACAATCCATTAAAGTTTTGTCCAATGTTGAGTCTAGAGCACTTCTATATCAAGGAATTTTACTTAATAGCAATATAGAGATTAAAATCGAATTAGCAAAAATTTTAAAAGACTCTTTTATAAAAGAAGGTATGGGCAATGCATTTCAAAATGAATTAAGAAATATACTTAAAGATATTGATGTTATAGATGTTCCTTCAAATCATACAAGTTTTTATGAAAAGTATATTAATAAAGACGATAGAGATTTTACAAAAATTAAAATAAATAATAAAATTATACATCAATCAAAATTAATTAATTATTTTAATAAAAATAGTTCTAAGAAAAATACTGAAAAAGATTTAAATGATTTATTTAAAAAAATAAAAAAAAATAAAGATTATTTTATATCTACCAAAGATATAATTTTGATTGAAGCTTTAAAATCAGATGGGATTGAATTAATGAACAAATATAAAGATATGTACAGTATAGAGGATTATAATATGCCAACCGATATACAAGTATTTATCAACAATAATGAAAATGGAATGGTTTTATTAAGACTCGTAGAAATTGTTGGCGAAGATAAATTAAAGGATATTGGCACAGAAACTCTATTTTTTATTATAAGTGCTTTAAATCAGCTTAATATGGACAATTTAAGAAATAAAATTTTGTTAAAAGTTCTTCCTTTAAAAGTTTAAAAATTATAATAAAATAAAATATAATTATGACAGTCAGAAATATTTTAACTGAACCAAACAAGGTGTTAAGAAAAATATCTAAGCCAGTTGAAAAAGTAGGCAAGGAAGAACAAAAATTAATGGATGATATGTTAGAGACAATGTATTCTGCAAATGGAATTGGATTAGCAGCTATACAAATAGGTATTCCAAAAAGAATTATAGTTATGGACATTGGTAAAGAAAAAAAAGAACCAATGTATTTTGTAAATCCGTTTATTATTAATAAAGATCCTGTGAAAGCTACATATGAAGAAGGATGTCTATCTGTTCCTAATCAATTTGCAGAGATCGATAGACCTAGCAAGTGTGAAGTTGAATATTTAGACTATAATGGTAAAAAACAATTTTTAAAAGCAGATGGATTATTAGCCACTTGCATTCAACATGAAATGGATCATTTAGAAGGTGTATTATTCATTGATTACCTCTCAAAATTAAAAAAATCTATGATTATTAAAAAACTATCTAAAAATAAATTAACAAGGATAGTTGTTTGATAAATGTCTAAAAAAATTATTTTTATGGGTACACCATTATTTGCTGTACCAATATTAAAATC
>MDTA01008659.1_pt1 | contig 10829 bp, 10 predicted proteins | sample 811151 | NCBI WGS metagenome assembly MDTA01 (sample SAMN05326648, study PRJNA326480) | marine metagenome | isolation source: seawater | place: Indian Ocean: South | collected 2010 | reverse complement strand
TTAAAAATAAAGTAAACTTAATTAAGAAAAAATTTAAAATATCTGCATTTTTAGATTTTTACAAAAATGATAATTATGATTATAAAAATTTTTGTTATTCAATGTCCAAAATTAATTCAAGACTTCAAAAAATTTATAATTCTTTAAAATCTGATTTCATTTTAGTTTTAGGAGATAGAAGTGAACTCATACCTATTATCCATCATGCGTTAATAAATAAAAAGAAAATTATTCACATAGGTGGAGGTGAAAACACTTTTGGATCAATAGATAACAATATTAGAAACATGATATCAGAAGTTTCAAGCATTCATTTCACAATGCATAGAAATTATAAATTAAATTTAATAAACAAAGTAAAACAAAAAAATAAAATTTTCAATGTCGGTTATCTAGGTTTAGATAGAATGTCAGAAATCAAAAAACTAAATAACAAAAATTTAATTTTTAAGAAATTCAACTTGAGAGAGGATAATTTAATTTTATTTACTTTTCATGCCTCTTTAGAAGATATTAAAAAAAATATTAAAGAATTAAAAAAAATCCTTTTATTTTTGATTAAAAAAAAATATGTAGTAATAGCCACTTTTCCTGGTATGGAACTTGAAAATTATTTAATTAAATCATTACTTCTAGATTTAAAAAAAAATGAAAACTTTAAATTATATAAAAATCTAGGGGAAGACTATTTAAGTTTAATGAAATTCTCAAAATTTATAATAGGAAATTCTTCTAGTGGTTTAATTGAAGCACCTTATTTTAAAATTCCTACAATTAATATTGGCGATAGACAAAATGGAAGGATTAAACATAAAAATATTCTAGATTGTCAATTAAATTTTAAAGATTTTAGAAACAAATTTCTTAAGATAAACAGAAATTCATTTTTATCTAAAATAAAAAAAATGAAATATATGTTTGGAGACAAAAATATAGCTAGAAAAATTATAGGTCATATAATCGATGAAAAGTAAAAAAAAAATATGCTTTTTGGGCTCAAGATTAGAAACTTTAAAACTTCTGAAAATATTTTTTGATGTATCTAAAATTATTACAACTAAAGACTCATACATCCAAAAAAATAATTTTAAGTGCATTATTATCAATAAAAAAAACAAGGAAATTATTTTTAAGAAGTTGATGTCTAGTAAAGAAAAAATAATAGTATCAGCTGGCTTTCCATACCACATTCCAGTTAAAGTTATTAATAAATTTAAATTTGCCTTAAATTGTCATCCAGGAAAATTACCCAAATACAAAGGATATTACTCAATTGATGACGCGATTCGAAATAAAGAGATTTATATTTATTCTACTATCCATAACTTGAATCATAAAATTGATTCTGGAAAAAAAATATTTGAATTAAAATTGAAAAGAAAAAAAATACATGATGATGAATTAAAAAAAACTCTTTTTAGTATTGTGGAGCCCTTTGCTCTATTTCAAGCTTTACAAAAAATAAAATTAATATGATGAAAATTGGGGGTTTGATTAACAAAGAATTCAATTTGGATAGTGAATCTAAAAATTTTCTTAAAAATGGAACTTATTTGATTAATGGCAGAAGTGCATTGCTATTAATTTTAAAAGAAATTAAAAAAAAATTTGATATAAATAAAATTTTAGTACCTTACTTTGCTTGTCCGAGCATTATTGAAACTATTAAATACTCAAAAATTAAGTTTGATTATTATGATTACAATTTAGAAAAAAAAAAAATTATTTTAAATAATCAAAAAAATGTTGCTATTTTAATAATTCATTACTTTGGATCTATTAATAATAATTTGAAATTTAGAAATTGTAAATTTATAAAGATTGAGGATTTTTCACATTTATTTTTAAACCAAAAACTTTTGGAAAAATCTAAAAACTCTTATATTTACGCTTCATTAAGAAAACATACTCACTTACAATATGGAGCGTGGGTAAATAAAAAATTTAAAATAAAAGAAATTAATATTAAAACAAAAAAATTAATCATCAATAATCAAAAAAATTTGTCTCAGATCTTAAATAAAAATGAGTATCAAACAGCTGGTGAAAAATTTAATAAAACTATTGAAAAAAAATATATTTTAAAAAAATTACCTCTAAATTTAAGAAAAAATTTTTTAAAAATAAATTGGTATTTTATTAGAAATCGAAGGGTAAAAAATTTAGAATATTTAAAAAAAAAAGTTTATAAATTTTCAAATTTCAGATTTTTAAGAATAAAAAATAACTATTTTCCATTAAATTTTTTCATATTATCAAATCAAAGAGATCAAATTAAAAAATTTTTGTATAACAAGGGTATTTACACTTCAATTCATTGGAAAATTCCAAAAAACAAAAAATTTGTGTTTAGTTGTAAACTCTCAAATCAAATATTATCTTTGCCGATTGATCAAAGATATAATCTTGAACATATGAATTATATTATAAAAAATTTAAAAGTTTATGATAAAGATAATAGAATCTCAAAGTGATCTTCTAGAAATAAAAAAAAAAGAAAAAGAAATTTTTGAGATTTTAAAAATTAATCGCAAAAATATAGATATTAACTATTTAAGTGAATATTTATATTTAAATTCATTTAAAAAAAGAAATACAATAATTTATTTTCTGTATAAGAAAAAAAATAATTTCTTTCTAAATATTTTTTTAAAAAAACAAATAAATATAGAGGGTTTCAAAAATTTTTTTGATATTGAAACACCCCATGGCTATGGTGGACCAATAACTAATTCTCTAAATAGAACCTTTTTACAAGAAGCTGATTTATTATTTGAAAATTGGTGTAAAAGTAAAAATATTTTGTGTCAATTAACTAGACTAAATCCTTTATTAGAAAATATTAAAGGAATAATCTCAATAAGTAAAAAAGCTAAAAGATTAAAAAAAATAGCTTTATTCGATTTAAGTAAGAATAAAACTAATATTCTTAATTATGACACCAAAACGAGAAATATGATAAAAAGAAATCTAAACAATACAGTTGAATTTAAGAAAATTGATAATCAAAACTTTGACCATAAACAATTCATTTTATTTAAAGAGAATTACATAAATTCAATGATTGAGAAAAAAGCTAAAAAATTTTATTTTTTTAATGAAGCTTATTTTGATAGGATGGTTTTATTAATTAAATCTGATAAGGCTTTTTTAATAAATGCCTTCCATAATGATAAAATTATTGCTGGAGCAATATTTTTATATAGTCATTATATTAGCTATTATCATCTTTCATTTCAAAAAAAATACCCTGGTATAATGAATACAATTATTTATAAATCTACTCTTATCTTACAAAAAAAAAATAAAAAATTTCTTGTTTTGGGAGGAGGGAATTTAAACTCTGATGATGATAATCTTTTAAAGTTTAAAATAAAGATGTCAAATATGGTGAATTATTTCTATTTAGAGTCAAAAATTTTTAATGAAAAAATATACAAACAAATTTGTAATAAAATTGGTATAAAAAAACCAAAAAAACTGTTTTTTTATAGGGATCACGAGTGAATAATAATTAAAAATCAAAATTTAAACTAATTAATTATGACTTATAGCTTAGAAGATTTAAAAGTTACTCCTGCGACTTCTATAAAATTGTGCCTAGAAAAAATTAATAATACTGGATTAAGCACATTATTAGTTCTTAATAAATTTAAAAAATTAATTGGAACATTATCCGATGGAGATATACGAAGAGCTCTTTTAAAAAATGTAAATTTAAATAATAATATAAAAAAATATTATCACAGAAAACCTTATAAAGTTTTAAAAGAATTAAGTAAAAATGATGCCTTAAATATATTGATAAAAAAGCAAATTTCTTTAATCCCGTTAGTAAATAAAAAAAATGAGGTAATAAAAATTTATTCTAAAAAAAGTATTATTAGCAACAATCATTATTCAAATTCAGTAATCATAATGGCTGGTGGTAAAGGTTTAAGAATGAAGCCTTTTACGAATTTATTCCCAAAAGCAATGTTACCGTTTAATAACTCTACTATAATTGAAGAGATAATTAAAAAATTTAAAAAAGAAAATTTTAATAATTTTTTTATAACAACCGGATTTAAGTCAAATATTTTAAAAAATTATTTTTTATCAAAAAAGTATAAGAATATATTTTTTTCTAAAGAAAAAAAACCTTTGGGAACAATTGGAGGTGTCAAGAAAATTGAAAAAAAAATTTCAGATATTTTTTTTGTTACCAATTGTGATACGTTCTTAGATTTGAATTATAATAATTTAATAGATTTTCATAGCCAGAATAAAAATTTGATTACAATTGTAACAGCAATATCAAAAAAGAATATAAATTATGGAGTGTGTAGAATTAATAAAGATAATGATTTAAAAAGTATAGATGAGAAACCTAATTTTAATTTTTTAATTAATACTGGTTTTTATGTAATGAATAAAAAAATTTTAAAAAGAATTCCTCTAAATAAGTATTTTGATACTACGAATTTGATTAATGATTGCATCAGAAAAAAAATCAAAATAGGGATTTATCCAGTATCGATGTCTAAATGGAAAGACGTTGGAAATTGGGAGGATTATAATAAAGTTTTAAATTCAGAATCTATTAGATCTCAATATTAAAAATTTTTTTGTAAATGAAAAAAAAAAAATTATTTGCTTTGATACCTGCACGTAAAGGGTCGAAGGGTATTAAAGATAAAAACATTATTAGATTAAATAAAAAATATTTAATCGAACATACTTTTGATCAAGCAAAAAAATCCAAAAAAATTGACAAAATTTTTGTTTCCTCAAATGATGATAGAATTTTGAAATTAACAAGAAAATTTAAAAAAATAAGATTTATAAAAAGAAAAGATTATTTGTCTAATTCAAAAGCTTTGTTGAGTGAGGTCATAATAGATTTCTTAAACTACATTGAAAAAAGGTATGATTTAAAAGATGTAAATATAATTATACTTCAGCCCACATCACCCTTGCGGACAGCTCAACATATTGACAAAGCAGTTGAACAATTTAACAAAAGAAGTAAATTTCCATTAATCTCCGTAAGTGAACCGATTTCAAACCCCAATGATATTATTTTTTTTGATAAAAAGAAAATTATTCCTTTCAATAAATCTTTTGTTAACAAAAATAGACAAGACTTCACAAAATGCTTCTATATAAATGGTTGTATATATATTTCGAGTGCGGAATATTTCAAAAAAAACACTACTTTTTTTACAAAAAATTCAACTATTTTTAAAATGGACAAAAAATACTCGATTGAAATTGATGACTATTTTGATCTTCAATTAATTAAAACTCTTATTTAATGAAAATTAAAATTAACTTTAATATTATTGATAAAAAAAATTCTCTAAAATCTCTTAAAAAAGAAATTAAAAACTTAGGTTTTAAAAAACCATTAATTATATGTGATAAAGTATTTATTAGAAATAGTTATATAAATAGTTCAATTAAAGGATTAAAGAAAAGATATTTAGAATTTTCTCATGAGCCTACATATCAAGATTTGAATAAAGAAATTAAGGAAATTAAAAAAGTCAAAAATTTAGATTGTATAGTTGGTCTTGGGGGAGGAAGTACAATTGATTTTTCAAAAGGAATAGCATTATTATATAATAATAAAGGATCATCAAAAAATTTTATGGGATTCCCTGAGAATGTAAAAAAACCTTTACCTGTAATAGCAGTTCCAACAACTACATCAACTGGAAGTGAGGTAGTTTTCAATGCTGTATTTACTGATATTAAAGATAAGATTAAATTAGGAATTAATAGCGAAAAAAACTATCCAATATTATCAATTTTGGATACTAGATTAATTAAAACGGCTCCACGAAATATAATACTACAGTCTGCAATAGCATCTCTCTTACGGTCAATCGAAGCTTATACTTCAGTAGATGGAAATGATATCACAAGATTATTGGCATTAAATTCTTTTGAAATTTTTGCTGAGGCTTTTAAATCTAAAATTTGGAATGATAATTTTTATAAAAGCCTTCAATGGGGATGCGTATTCTCTATATTATCCTTATCAAATTCCTCTGGAGGACCATGTGGAGTAATTAATTATTATTTGTCAGTAAATTATAATATTTCACAACCATTAGCTTATAGCCTAACTGCTTCTGAATTTATAAAAAGAAATATTGAAAAAGGTTATTTGGGCTACTCAGATTTAATAAAAAAAAAAAAATTAAAAAGACAAAAAATTATTCACACAAAACAATTTATGATATTGTTAATAAAAATTTTGAATAAAAATAAAAATTCCATCAAAAAGGCTAAATCAATTCTAAAATTAGATAATGATTTTAACGATAAAATTTATAATTTATTTAAAAAAAATAATTTTATTTTCTTGAAAAAAAATCCATTAAATTTAAGTAAGAATGATTTAAAAAAAATAATTAGCGAGATAAAAAAATAAATGCCAGGGTGGGAATTAATAGATAAAAAAGAAAAAAAAGCAGTAAGTATATTGTTTGATCAATTAAAGGATGGAATTAAACCAATATTTTATAACTCCGAAAAAGTAAAATTATTTGAAAAAAATTTTGCAAAAAAAGTTGGTCACAAGCACGCAGTTGCAGTGTCCTCTGGAACTGCTGCTATAAAAACTAGTCTTATAGCAGCAGGTATTAAACGTGGTGATGAAGTTATAACTCAAGCTTTTACATTCATAGCAACTGTGGAAGCAATTATTGATTTGGGAGCTAAACCAATAATAACAGAAATTGATGAGACACTAAATATGTGTCCAAAAGATTTAGAAAAGAAAATTACAAAAAAAACTAAAGCAATAATTCCCGTTCATATGTTAGGAGTATCAGTTGAAATTGATCATATAAAAAAAATTGCAAAAAAATACAAAATTATGGTCATAGATGATAATTGTGAAGCTTTAGGTGCTAAATGGAAAAACAAACCTCTAGGTTCTCAATTTGATGCTTGCACATGGAGTTTTGATAATGGAAAGACCATCACAACTGGTGAAGGGGGAATGATTACAACAAATAATTATAAAATTTACAAGTTATCTTTAGAATACAGAGATCATGGGCATGAAAACAATCCAAAATTTCCCAGAGGAAAAGATACTCATAGAATTTATGGTTTTAATTTTAGAACAACAGAACTAAATGCTGTAATTGGATTAGAACAATTAAAAAAATTAGACTTCATAGTAAAAAAGAACAAAAAAAATTATTATAAATTTTATGAATTGCTTAAGAATTATGATTTTATAAAATTTAGAAAAATCCCTAAGTATTGTAGCCCTCTGTATGATTGTTTGATTTTTAATTTAGAGAATAAAAATAAAACTCTTAAATTATTAAATCAAATGAAAATAAAAAATATGATTACTAAAAATGTTCCAGATGCTATTGAGTGGCACTTTGCGATTTATTGGGATCATATTTTTAAAAAATATGGTTTTAAAAAAAGAGATCTAAAGAAAAAATTTTTGAAATCTCAAGACTTGTTAAATAGGTCTATTGCAATACCAATATTTGTAAAAGAGTCTAAAAAAAATTTGTTGCTTAGAATAAATAAATTAAAGTCAATATTAGATAAGCTTTGAGTTTTCTGTTAAATCAGTTGATAATAACTGAACATTAATCAATTAAAAATGAGCTACTCGGTAATAAAATTATTCTTTCAAATAGTTTTTTGGAATTCTTAATGTCATAAGCTTTAAATTTTTTAAAATGAGGAAGCGTGTGTAGTAAATCCCAGATTGGTCTACATTGTAGACCTTTTTGGTTAAGATAATCTAAAGTTTTATTTTTAGAAATTTTTCTATTTCGAATGTAAAGTGCATTCAGCCAATAATTACTTTTAAAATTAATCCTATCATCCAAATTCACTAAGTGAAAATTCTTATTTTTATCAAATTTTTTTTTATATTTACGGTGAAGTAACCTTTTGTTTTTAATTAAAAGATTGATTTTTTTTAATTGAGAATAACCTAACGCAGCAGAAAGACTATTTATTCGATAATTCCAACCTAGTTTATTATGATAAAATTTCCATTTATGCTTTATTTTTGACACAGATACTAAATGAAGGGCTTCAAGATATTTTTTTTTTGAGTTGGTTATTATTGCGCCCCCAGATCCAGAAGTAATTATCTTATTTCCATTGAAGCTTAAAATTCCAACATTACCAAAAGTGCCTAAATGCTTGTCTTTAAAGAATGATCCCAGTCCCTCCGCACAATCTTCAACTACTGGCACCGAATATTTTTTACTAATTTTTAAAATTTTAGTCATATCACTTGCACTCCCAAAAACATGTGTAACAATAATTGCAGATATTATCTTTTTGTTATGTTTAGAATACCTTTTACCTTTAGATAGATAGGTATTATAAATAAAATAATTCTCTAATTTCAGTTCATCTAAACAAAAAGTATTTTCAGAAGAGTCCATAAAAATTGGTATAGCATTGTTGTAAATAATTGAATTTGCAGTAGCTACAAATGAAAGCGTTGGCAGCAAAACATTGGTGTCTTTTTTTACACCAACTAATTTTAGAGCAATATGTAAAGCAGATGTTCCTGTATTTGTCGCCACTACATATTTTGACTTAGTGTATCTTTGTAAACTTTTCTCAAACTTTGAGACATATTTACCATATGTTGACACAAAAGATGATTTTATACAATTACTTACTTCTCTAATGTCTGATTTATCAAACCTAGGTTCATGAAGTCCAGACTTTTTCTTAACTATACTATAAATTCTATCTTTTAACTCTTTGTTAAAATTCATACTTAAACTTTAAATGTTAGAAAACTTTTTATCATATAATTTATCTTTATTACTTTTCTTTAAAAAAGAAATAATTTCTTTTATTCCATAATCTAAATCAAATTTAGTTTTAAATTTTAACTCTTTAAAGATTTTTTTAAAGTTGACCTTGTAATCTCTTTTGTCAGAAATTTTTTGTTTTGAGTAAGATATATTGATAGTTTTTAAAAATTTTCCTATGGCATTTATTACATTTTTTTTTGAATAATTTTGTTTAGAATTTCCAACATTATAAATAGTTATTTTTTTATTAATTTTAAAGCTTGCTAAAATCGCTCTAGAAACGTCTTTTACATGACAATATGGTCTCCAAGTATTTTCTCCAAAAATATCTAAATTTTTTTTTAAAAAAATTTCTCTTGTAAATTGATTTATTGTTAGATCAAACCTCATTCTATCTGAAACACCAAAAACAGTTGCAAATCGCATTATAACTAATTTCATCTTTGAAATTTTAGATTTCTTTATCATAAATTTTTCAAAATCAACTTTTGTTTTTGCATATAATGATAATGGTTTTAGTTTGGTGGTTTCACTAGCTAAATTATTTTTTGAGACTATTCCATAATTAGAGCATGTAGATGAAAAAATAAATTTTTTAACATTATATTTTTCACATAATTCAAATAAAGATTTTGAAAATTTTAAATTTGTATCAATTGTTAACTTTTTTTCTAATTTTGATGCTGGGTCTCCAACAATGCCAGCTAAATGAACTACAATATCTACTTTCTCTTTTTTTAATATTTTCTCAAGATCCTGACGTTTATTAATATCACATTTATAAAACGTGAAACTTTTGTTCTTTAAATTCTGAATAAAAAATTCTTTTTTAGAATTTTTTAAGTTATCAATCGAAATAACTTTAAATTTTTTTTTTAAAGCCAAATTTACCAATACAGTACCAATGTAACCAGCACCGCCTGTAATCAAAATTTTATTCATTTATTGATCTATTTTATGATTTAATATAATTCATTTAATAAACTGTAAAATTAAAATTTACAATGAATAAATTATTTTTAATAATTTTGATTATTTTCAAAAAATTGTTAATAAAAAAAAACAATCTTCTTTTGATTGATAATATTATTTTTAAAAAAAATATTGATATTAAGAATATTTTTAGGAAAAAAAAAATAAATAAATTGATATTGAATTATCGATTAAAAAGCGAAAATTATTTACTTTTTTTTATAAATCGAAGATACAAAAAAATAAAAGACTATAAAAATAAACTTATGAAAAATAAGACAATTGAGACAAAAAATTGTCAATTTTTTATAATATTTGAATTGGATAGGATTTAATATGCAAGTAGTCAATAAAGACAATTTTAATGATTTTAAATCAATCAAAATAAAAAAAAAAATATTATCAAGCGTAAGTAGTATCTACCACGAAATGTTATTATTTGAAGAATTACTCGATAAAGATTCTTTTTTAATATTGGAAAACAGCAAAATTCTTGCAATTGTGCCATTACATTTTGAAAAAAATCAAAATGCAAATGAAAAAAAAATTGGATCTTATAAAAATTTGTCAATACCTGGGCCAATTGTTATTGAAAATTTAAGTGATAGAAAATTTAAAAAATTAATAAATCTAGTTATTGATGAAATAGAAATTAGATCTAAAAAAAAAGATTTAAAAAATATCAAGATAAATTTTTCAGATACAATTAATTACAAAGTTGGCTCACAAAATTACTTTAATCTTTTAGAAAAACTATCAGGGAATGGGTATAGAGATTCATGCTGTATTGGTTTAAGGATTGATTTAAAAAAAAAATTTAATGAAATTTCAAAAAGTTTTTCCAAGGGTCATAAAGCAGAAATAAAAAAACAGTCTTTTCAAGAATACTATTTTTTTAGTTATGCTCAAAAAAAAATTGATTATAAAGAATTTTTATTCTTTTTAACTGGAAGAAATAATAATGAAAGCAAAGTTTTATATGAACTTTTTAAAAAGAATAAAGTTTATATTGTATTTTCAAAGCAAAAAAAAAAAGAACTTTTTTGT
>MDTA01186446.1_pt1 | contig 10830 bp, 8 predicted proteins | sample 811151 | NCBI WGS metagenome assembly MDTA01 (sample SAMN05326648, study PRJNA326480) | marine metagenome | isolation source: seawater | place: Indian Ocean: South | collected 2010 | reverse complement strand
GTTAAGGACGCTGTATGATTATTTTCGATCTTTTCTGCTCAAATTTGAGAATTGGCACGCCTTATGCAATCTATCCTTTCATAGGGCAAAATCCTAGGTTTACTAGGTGAAACACAAAGTTGCGGGCGACCTGGGCTGGGTCGCCCGCTTTTTTTTGAAAAGTGAAGTATCCTTGTCTTCGCCCTGCGTGTTAGGTAAATCCAATTAATACAAAGCCATGGAAGAAATTACCCGGAAATGAAACTATCCCAGGGACATCATCTTGCCTATTGCACCAATGTTCATCGGGGAAACAATTGGTCGGAGACCTTTTCCTCACTCGAACAATATGTCATGCAGGTAAGAAAATCGGTGTGCCCACACCAACCCTATGCCATTGGATTACGACTTGGAGCCGATGCTGCCCGTGAACTCTATAAGCCAGATACTTTAAACACATTTAAGATCTGGTTGGATGAACAAAATGCATACATCTTTACCATCAATGGATTTCCCTACGGTAATTTTCATGGTCAACGGGTAAAAGAGAATGTTTACCTGCCAGACTGGACCGATCCGGAAAGGTTATCGTATACCATAACATTGTTTGAAATTCTTAGTTCTTTGCTCCCCGCAGGAAGAGAGGGAAGTGTAAGCACCCTCCCCGCCTCCTTCAAAGAATTCCACGCCGGTGGAAAACTTCCTGAAATCACCTTCGAACATTTATTAAAATGTGCAGATGAGGTGGAAAATTTATCATTGGAAAAGGGGCAGGATCTCCACATTGGGCTTGAACCCGAACCGCTCGGCTGGTTTGAGACCACGGATGAAACCATTGATTTTTTTACTGAATTATTCGAACGGGCAGAGAATCCGGAAACTGTAAGGCGCAGAATTGGGGTCAATTATGACTGTTGCCACCTGGCTATCGAATATGAGGATGCCCATGATGGGTTGAATGCCTTAAAGCATGCTGGTATCCGGTTAAGCAAACTTCATTTAAGTTCGGCATTGCGTGCCCAACCAACCCGGGAAAATTTGCAGACCCTGCAAAAGTATGTCGAAGAGGTATACCTCCACCAGGTAATCACCTCACAGGACGGGCAGGTGACCGCACGGATCAAAGACCTCGATCTCGCCCTCGACCAAACAAAAAAAGGGGGAGAGGTAGATGCCGATGAATGGCGAGTACACTTTCATGTTCCTTTGCACGCCCCTCCCGGTGGTGGACTGGGCGATACCAGGAGTCATGTGCTCCAGACCCTGGACTGGTTACAGGAAAACCCAGACTCTTGCCACCACCTGGAAATGGAAACCTACACCTGGGAAGTATTGCCCGAGGAACTAAGATCGTTCGATGTGGTCGAGCAAATAACTAAAGAATACCGTTGGACACTGGAGGCTCTGGGGGAACGGGGACTAGGGCAATGAAGTCTTACTTTTCGGCCTGGATGAGTATGGCCCGCGGAGCCAATCTCCCCACCGTATGGACTAATGTGCTTGCCGCTTGGGCCATCAATGCAGGAGCGGGTCCGTCACTTCGTTGGATGCCAGAATGGACAGACATGGGCTTTTTTAATCCCAGCACCCTGATGTGGTTGATACTTGGGGGCAGCCTGGTCTATGCAGGTGGTTGTTTTTTGAACGATGCGTGCGATCATCAATTTGACCAGGAAAACCGGCCAGAACGGCCCATTCCCCAGGGTGATATATCTCTCGGACGGGCATGGGCACTGGGCATTCTGCAGCTAGGGCTGGGCGGATGGTCCTTGGTTGCGGGAGCGGGATGTTCATGGAAATGGACACTTGGGTTGCTCCTTTGTATCCTCGCTTATGACCTGGTCCATAAGAAGACCGCCTGGGGAATTCTCCTAATGGGGGGGTGCCGAACTTTGTTATGGATCACAGCGGCCACTGCTGCCGGAGGGATGCTCCCTGCCCCGCTGCTCTATCTCTGGGCCGTTGCGATGGGGGCATATGTGGTGGGTATATCGTGGTACGCCCGAAGCGAGTCCAAGTCACCTCAAGCCCAAAAACACCAGAGCAGTCTGCTGGAGCGTATCCCAATCGTTTTGTTGTTTATTGTTCCCCTCATTTCTCTGGCCTATCTAGTGCTATGGAATAACCTCGACCCAATCCGTACCTTTTTGGTTAATCTGGTCGGGCTTCTCGCTGGAGGGATTGTTTTTTTTGCCATTCTGGAAATGCGCAAAGGTCAGAAGGGCTCTATTGGGCAAGGGGTATCCAGGCTACTTGGGGGCATCTGTGCGGTCGATGCGACTATGCTTTCCTTCCATGCTCCCCTGCTCGTTGGACCTTGCGTCCTCCTCGGAGCAATTGCTCATATTTTACAAAAGAAGTTTGCGGCGACCTAAGGCTTATCTAGTCTGGGTTATTAAGCCATGCCCAATACTTACTCCTCCATACGCCGGAATGTCCGGTTGGACTTTGCACATGAGGTCTTCTTTACCAGGGATGCTTTTTGTGAGGACAATTCCACCCTCTCAGATTTGCTGATAAATGAACAGGCTGGGAAAAGAACCAAGGTAATGGTCTATTTGGATGAGGGTATCCTTGATGGAAACCCCAATCTGCCTGGGCTTGTTCAGGAATACTTTCAAAAACATTCAAGTTCTTTGAACCTTGTCTGCCCGCCCAGTTTCGTGCGAGGTGGAGAAGAGGCAAAAAACGACTGGGAATTGGTGGAAACAATCTGGTCGAATCTCAACCAGCATGGGATGTGCCGGCACTCTTACATTATTGTAGTGGGTGGAGGTGCCGCACTTGATCTAGTCGGCTTTGCTGCATCCACTGCTCACCGTGGGGTTCGTCTGGTCCGACTGCCCACCACTACCCTGAGCCAAGGAGACGGCGGAGTGGGAGTTAAGAATGGCATCAATTTTTTTGGCAAAAAAAACTGGGTGGGCACCTTTGCCGTGCCTGATGCAGTGATTAATGATTTTTCCTTTCTGCGCACCCTCCCGGACAATCAGAAACGTGCGGGCTATGTGGAAGCGATCAAGGTAGCACTTATCCGGGACCGTGCCTTTTTTGAATGGATTGAGGAACGATCAAGCGGCCTTGCCAAGTTTGAAAAAACACCCATGGAACAATTGATCCGTCGGAGTGCTGCTCTTCATCTCGATCACATTGCCGGATCGGGCGATCCATTTGAGAGAGGCTCTGCCAGACCGCTTGACTTTGGGCACTGGATCGCTCACAAGCTCGAACCGATGTCGGACTTTAGGATAGGTCATGGAGATGCGGTCGCTATTGGTTTGGCTGCAGATGTGATTTACTGTGCTCGCATAGGTCTGCTCAAACAACAGGCCGCCAATCGGGTGTTGGTCCTTCTCCAAGCATTGGGGTTTGAGATTTATGACCCCATGCTCCATGCCAAGAATAGTTCCGGGGGATCAATCATACTTGATGGGCTGGAAGAATTCCGAGAACATCTGGGAGGAAAACTAACCATCACCCTGATTCAGGCCCTGGGACAGGGAGTGGAAGTCCACCAGATGGATGACCAGCAGGTACTCCTTGCAATTGATGATTTGCGCACCCGCTCGCTCGCACATACCAGGGCTTAGTGCACAAAAATGACGGGAGCAGAAAAGAGCCCCCGCCTGGCAATTCTCAATCTGGTCGGCTTGTGCAACCGGATATTGGGGCCGAATACGCCTAATTTACAAAAATTTATTGATCAAAACGGAGGCAAGGCACAACTGATCGACCCGGTCTGTCCAGCAGTTACCTGTTCTGCCCAGGCCACTTATTTGACCGGCAAAACCCCCTCCGAACACGGAATTGTGGGAAATGGCTGGTATGACCGAGCCCTGCATGAGCATCACTTCTGGAAACAGTCCAACCGATTGGTTGAAGGGGAAAAAGTATGGGAAACCATACAGAAAGACCGGCCAAATTTTCGTACTGCCAATCTGTTCTGGTGGTTTAATATGTACAGCAGCGTGGATTTCTCGATCACTCCCCGCCCTCTCTATCGATCGGATGGATTAAAAACATTCGATGTACACGCCCATCCCCTGACTATTCGTGATCAGATAAAAATGGAATTGGGCGACTTTCCCTTCCCCTCTTTCTGGGGGCCCCGAGCCGGATTGCCCTCAAGCAAATGGATTGCAGATTCTGCCAGGTGGATGGAAGAAAAAGAGTCTCCTGACCTTTCCCTGGTCTATCTGCCCCACCTCGATTATGATCTCCAGCGCCATGGGCCCGATTCTCCCCAAGCCGAAATAGCCATTCAGGAATTGGACAAATTGACTGGTGAATTGCTCGACTTTTACAAAGCCCGCAATGTACGGGTGGTCATACTTTCAGAATATGGACTTACCCCGGCCAGGCGGGTAATCTATCCAAACCGTGCCCTTCGCCTAAAGGGTTGGTTAAATATTAAAAAAGAGCTCGGCCTTGAATATCTCGACTGTGGTGGCTCGGATGCATTTGCCCTGACCGATCATCAGATCGCCCATATTTATCTCAACCGCAAGGATGACAACCTGCGAAAACAAGTGCAAAGAGAGCTGGAAAATCTCGACGGTGTTGCCCATGTGCTTTGCGGAAAAGACCGGGCGATCCATGGGTTGGACCACCAGCGGGCTGGAGATCTGGTTTTGTTGGCTGAGGAGGATGCCTGGTTTGCCTATTATCACTGGCTGGATGATTCACTGGCCCCTGACTTCGCCAGATGTGTGGACGTCCACCGAAAATACGGTTACGACCCGGCGGAATTGTTTATCGATCCGTCCATTGCTCTGCCTGGCCTCAAAGCAGCAGGTAAATTATTGGCCAAAAAACTGGGCTTCCGCATTTTTATGGATCTGATTGCTCTCGATCCATCCTTGGTCAAAGGAACTCATGGGGTTCGTCCAAAAAACACGCTGGACTGGCCGCTAATTCTGGGCAACTCCATTGAACCGCTTGATCATCCCCTGCCTGCCACCAAAGTACAGCATTGTTTGTTACAAGCCCTTAATTAGTCGGGCTATAACAGGAGGCCAAGGCCTTACCTTTTTCGCTGACCCAGCGGGACGCGGCGGGAAGAAAGATCCCGTATTAATCCGGACCACCCCAACTTTTTCACTTGTTTATTCATCTGACGAAACCCACGACCATACACCAGGTCGTCACTCATGGCCAAATTTTCCCGTAAAATATAGCCCAGCTTACTGCTCTCCTTAAGCAAAAGATGCATCGATAATAAGTTACAAAACCCTTCCACTGCCGGGGGAGACATATCGATATAGTTTTCATTCAGCCACACATGGCCAAACTCATGAGCAAGAATGGATACACACTCGACCACTGGTAATCCCGCAAGCACCCAGACTTCATGAGAAAAAGTGGTCCCTGCATTTGGCCCGCCCTGAATCGTACGGAATGTGGTCAGGGTTAAACCACGCAAACTTCCACGACCATGCACCCGTTCGACTTCACGGTTTAGTTTGTCCTGGTTGACCAGTTGCATGGTCACAGAACCGGAAGGGTATGGAATGCCAATTTCGGAAATCCCACGCCTTACCCGTTTGGCCACTGCATCGAGAGTTATCCGATCTGTTACTGCCTCTGCTAGACAATTCAGACAGCTGAACCGTCCATCAGGGAAGATTTGTTCGGGCTTGGTTTTTTTCGCAGAAAACAATCGTCCACAGGAACCACAGACCCTGGACTGCCGAAAATGTTCGGCATGTACCATCCCACCCCACTCATCCCGACGGATGGGTTGTTGATCAAGAAAGGGGCGTTCACATACTAAGCAGGAAAAACAGGCGGGGTGAAAGACATCTTCCCCTGCCTGCATTTTCTCGTGTACCACAGTCTTGCGACACACTCCACATCTAAGTTCTTTTTTCCACTTTAATAGATAGGCACGGTCAGATGCGGAAAACCGGGAGACCGGAAAGATGTACTCCCGGCCAGCAATCAGCAGGGTGACTTTGCCCTCCTTGAAGGAGAGTAAGTCCCCGTCCGTCGTTCCTCCTTCTACAGTGGTCCAAGTTCTTCCCCCGAGCAATGGCCCGGAAAGTAGCAGCCCAAGAAGACAGACTCCCGGGACCCAGGAGCCCCAGGCATTCAAGATTGGAGAATTCCCTCCCAGAACTTGATCCGGCCGGCCACCTGTTGCGGCCCAGGCATACCGGGCTTTTCCCGCCTTGCAAATGCACGGGAAAGGTCAAAGACCTCCCGCCAATCATTTCCAATTACTGGACAGATTGACTGGGCATCCTCATCGCTTAATTCGGGCAAGGGCAGGTTGAGTTCTTCTGATCGTGCCACCAAGGAACCGACCACATGGTGAGCCTGACGGAATGGTACGCCCAGTTCCACTAGATAATCTGCCAGATCAGTTGCGAGCAGAAGGGGGTCGGAAGCGGCAGAGAGACAATTCTCCTCATGGATTTGTGCACCATCAAGTGCACCAGCAGTGACGGCCAGACAAATGCCAAGCTGTTCAAAACTGTCAAAGACTGGGGGCTTATCCTCCTGCAAGTCCCGATTGTAAGTCAGGGGCAATCCCTTGATCGTAACCATTAAATTGGTAAGGTTGCCGATTACCCGACCTGTCTTTCCCCGAATCAATTCAAAACAATCGGGGTTTTTCTTTTGAGGCATCAGGGATGAGCCTGTGGTAAAAGCATCCGGCAGGGTGAGGTATCCAAACTCCGAAGAATTCCACAAAATGATATCTTCTGCCAGCCGAGAAAGATGGAGGGAGCAGAGCGAACAAGCGGATGCAAACTCCACAAATAAATCCCGGTCTGCCACTGCATCCATTCCGTTCGGAGTAAGTCTTGGCTCGCCCGACTCGTCCACAAACCCAAGAGCTTTAGCAACCAGGGCACGGTCCAGCGGAAGAGTGGAACCTGCAATCGCACCTGAACCGAGCGGGCAGACATTGGCATGATTGGCTACACTGGAAAAGCGTTCATGATCTCGACCGAGCATCTCCACATAGGCGAGAAGATGGTGCCCTACGGTGACTGGTTGTGCCCGTTGTAAATGAGTGTACCCAGGGATGGGGATAGTGGCATTTTTCTTGGCCAGGGATAAAAGTGCGGTCATTGCACGCTCGATTCCTTGCTTAAGTTGGGAGCACGCATCCTTAAAAAACAACCTCACATCGGTGGCCACCTGGTCATTCCGGCTCCTACCGGTATGCAATTTGTCAGCTGCTGCAGTCTTTGCCCGCAGGGCTTGCTCCAAATTCATATGCACATCTTCCAGTTCGGTCTTCCATTGGAAGGTACCAGACTTTACTTCTTCGGCCAGCTCCTTGAGCCCCCGTTCAATCTCCACGAATTCTTCCTGCTCGATAATACCCACGGCCAAAAGCATGGAAGCATGCCCCAAACTGCCCTGCAAATCGTAGGGAGCAAGCCGTTGATCAAAAGAAACCGATTCACCAAAGGCAAGCATCAGGTCATCCGGACTGTCCTGAAAACGTCCGCCCCAAGTCGCCTGCTTGCTTTTGTCTGTCATAGACTCATATCATCCCAAAGGTAGAGAATCCGGGCAATCTCTATTTGCTGGACCAGCAGAACCAACGGTCAAGCAATACAAGGGTTTAAGAGAATACTTTTTTGATCTTTGCCTTGGCGTAGTCGCGGTTTAGCTTGGCAATGTAATCCAATGAAATGTCCTTCGGGCAAGCGGCTGAACACTCACCGTAATTTCGGCAATTTCCGAAGCCTGCCTCATCCATTGCCGCAACCATATTGAGCACCAGGGAGTCTTTTTCAGCCTGTCCCTGGGGAAGCAAATTTAAATGACCCGCCTTGGCAGAGGTAAAGAGCATGGCGGATGCATTTTTGCAGGAGGCTACACAGGCACCACAACCAATACACTGGGCTGCGTCCATTGCCAGGTCTGAATCTTCCTTGGGCACAGGCAATGCATTACCATCTGGGGCACTGCCCGTACGCACAGAAATGTACCCACCCGCTTGAATAATTTTGTCAAATGCCGAACGGTCGACCACCAGGTCACGAACCACGGGAAAGGCTTTGGCACGGAATGGCTCAATTGTAACAGTATCACCATCCTCAAACTTGCGCATGTGAAGCTGGCAGGTGGTGGTGGAATTTTCAGGACCATGAGCGAATCCATTAATATTGAGTGAACAGGTACCACAAATTCCTTCCCGGCAGTCATGATCAAAGGCCACCGGTTCCTTGCCTTCTTCCAATAGTTGCTCGTTCAATTGATCGAGCATTTCGAGAAAGGAAGAATCCTCGGACACGCCATCGAGCACATGAGACTCAAACCGGCCCTCGTCTTGCGGACCATCCTGTTTCCAAACTTTAAGAAATAATTTCATGGGAATCTTACCTTATTTGTAACTACGCACCGCGAGTTTAACTTCTTCGAATTTCAAATCTTCCTCGTGACGGGAAGGAGTTTCTCCGTCACCCTTAAACTCCCAGACTGCAGCATGGGCAAAGTCGTCATCATTACGGGTGGCTTCGCCGTCTTCGGTCTGGAATTCCTCACGGAAATGACCTCCACAAGACTCCTTACGGTCCAGGGCATCACGGCAGAGCAATTCTCCAAAATCTAAAAAGTCACGCACCCGGCCGGATCTTTCCAGTTCCATGTTTAATTCTTCCCCATGCCCAGTGACCAAGAGATTTTTATTGAAATCATCACGCAGGTCCTGAATCTGACCAATTGCTTTTTTGAGTCCAGGCTCGTTTCTGGCCATACCTGCATATTCCCACATAATTTGTCCAAGTTCTTTATGGTAGGAACGGGAAGAGCGTTTCCCCTTGGCAGAGACCATCTGGCTGACCCTTTGTTTGACGGACTCAAGAGTTTCACGAGCAGCTGCCCCTTCCGGGTCGATCCCACCAGGGCTAATAGTGGTGAGGTAGTTTCCGATGGTGTAAGGGATAACAAAATACCCGTCACTTAATCCCTGCATTAGTGCACTCGCACCCAGACGGTTAGCACCATGGTCAGAAAAGTTTGCCTCACCCAGAACAAAACAACCAGGAATGGTACTCATCAAATTGTAATCCACCCAGAGCCCGCCCATGGTGTAGTGAATGGCAGGATAGATTCGCATGGGCCGCTGATACGCATTTTCCCCGGTGATACGCTCATACATCTCGAAAAGATTGCCATAACGCTCGCGTATTACATTTTCCCCCAGCCGATTGATGGAGTCTCCAAAATCGAGGTAAACTCCGCGGCCACCAGGGCCAACCCCGCGACCTTCGTCACAGGCTTCCTTGGCCGAACGGCTCGAAATATCACGAGGTGCGAGGTTTCCAAAGCTGGGGTATTTACGCTCCAAGTAATAATCTCTCGCATCTTCAGGGATTTCAGATGGTGACTTGCCGCAATCCTCGGCATTTTTTGGGACCCATACCCGCCCGTCATTGCGGAGGGATTCAGACATTAATGTGAGCTTGGATTGATGATCACCCGATACCGGGATGCATGTCGGGTGAATTTGTGTAAAGCATGGATTTGCAAAACCCGCACCACGGCGATACGCACGGAAAGTAGCGGTCACATTACAACCAATCGCATTAGTGGACAGGTAGTAGACATTGCCATACCCTCCCGTGCAAAGCAGCACCGCATCCGCAGTCCAAACCTTCAATTCTCCAGTGGCAAGATTACGGGTAATAATACCCTTGGCATGTCCATCGACCACAATGAGGTCGAGCATCTCCTGCCTCACATGCATTTTCACCTGTCCGGAGGAAATCTGACGACTCAACGCACTGTAGGCACCGAGGAGCAATTGCTGACCAGTTTGGCCGCGGGCGTAAAAGGTACGGCTTACCTGAGCTCCACCAAATGAACGGTTGGCCAGCAAGCCGCCATATTCTCGAGCGAAAGGAACGCCTTGGGCAACGCACTGGTCGATAATGTTGACACTGTTTTGAGCAAGTCGGTGGACATTTGCTTCACGGGAACGAAAATAACCACCTTTAATGGTGTCATAAAAAAGCCGGTGAACGCTGTCGCCATCATTTTGGTAATTTTTGGCACCATTTATTCCACCCTGGGCTGCAATCGAATGTGCCCGGCGGGGAGTATCCTGATAACAAAAACAATCCACATTGTATCCCAGCTCACCTAGAGTGGCAGCGGCAGATCCGCCAGCCAAACCAGAACCCACAACGATAATGTTGAATTTTCTTTTATTTGCCGGGTTGACAAGTTTTGAGGAAAACCTGTGGTTTTCCCACTTGTCTGAGAGTTGACCTTCGGGGATTTTGGAATCGAGATTCATGGGGCGGATGGATTAAAGGTTGGCAGAGCAAGAGGACCCACAGGATGACTCGAGGCAGGTGACCAACCCATACTTTTGGGCCATTACCAAAATGGGAATGATGGAAAATCCGACAAAAATAATCCAACCATATGCTGAGGCAAAAAGGTCAAGGCGGTTGCGCCAACTCTCAGAACGCAGGCCCAGGGTCTGGAACATACTTGATACGCCATGGGCAAGGTGGCGGCACAACAGGAACATGCAAATTACATAGAAAATGGAAATGGCATCAACACGAAAGCCAGCCAGGATCATGTTGTAAACATCATGAATTTCTGTGCCATCAGGGGAGCCAACCGTGGTCTTAAGATCGTTATACTCAGGAAAAATTGTACGGATGGTAAAGTGAAGGAGATGGAAAACGATAAAGGCAAGCATCAGCGAACCAGTCAGTCCCATACGAAGGGAAGACCACCCTGCCCGTTTGGTCACCTCCACTTCATTGGTGCGTGGGCGGGCGGCACGGTTTTCCTTGATCAACTGGTACGCGGTGATCGCGTGCACTACTACACAGATCAAAAGGAATAGGCGGGAACCCCAAAGGATAG
>MDTA01173857.1_pt1 | contig 10831 bp, 3 predicted proteins | sample 811151 | NCBI WGS metagenome assembly MDTA01 (sample SAMN05326648, study PRJNA326480) | marine metagenome | isolation source: seawater | place: Indian Ocean: South | collected 2010 | reverse complement strand
CAGAGCGGAGGGTGTTGCTTTGCATGGGTATCACTAACGTGCATCACACGATGAAAAGGATATAACAGTACCGTTAGATGCTCATGAAAACACCGATACGCTAGATATTTGGTAAAAGGATGTATAGAGACAATAAACAGTAATTTAAGTATGAAAAAAAGCACTCTGTTTCCTGTTTCAGTGAAAAATAACAAAGTATTCTTCTTCCAGTAATTCTGATACAAATATTTGAATGACATTTTTTAGAAAAATAATTAGATTATTTTGAGATTCTTTCCCATGATTCGTCTTCTTTTTCGACCCATGTTCCTATCCCTACACCTGTGTACCTAAGCGGGTCCGTTTCAGTGTATTCACCGCCCGGCGGTAAGTCCTCCCAACTAGCGACAACCATGTTAGATTCAGGATTGATTGGAGCCGGTTCAAAACCAGGAGGAGGAGGAGGGATTGAACTCATTTCTGGTGTAAATCCTGGAGGTGGCGGAGGGATTTTTATCCCTTCAGGTTCAGTATCCAATTGCTCTTCATTCTCAATAGATTCTGCTGAATCCGATATTATTGGTAAAGTTGGTTCCGGAATCACTTCATCCACAGCCACAAAGTCTGAATTTTCCTCAACTTCATTTTTTTCCTCTTCAGCAGCTAGATCATTTTCCATGTATGAAGTCATGTCTGTACCTTTAAGCAGATTATTTTTAGAAGATTTTTGTTGATTGGTATACACTAAAACAGCTCCTCCAATTAATGCAATAATTGCAAATGAGATTAAAATCGTAGGTATTGGATTTAGAGACATCTTATCAATAATTGAAAGCGGGTAAGCATTATCTCCTCTACCATCGTTATTCCTATCTTCCCATTCGCTACTATCCATTGGGAATGCATCTTGTTCGTTGATGATATTATCACCATCAATATCAGGATCGTTTTGATCACAGGTTTTGTCACCATCCATGTCATCAGGGACAGAATTACTAGATAATGAGCTTGTAAAACATAATGCTTCAGTATTATCTGCCCATCCATCGCCATCATCATCATTATCTGCATTATTTCCAATCCCATCAGAGTCTGTATCTACTGATTCAAGCGGATTTTTTGGGAATGGATCATCCACATCTGTTACTCCGTCATTGTCGTCATCATCATCAACAAGATCACAAACCCAATCCTCATCAAAATCTAGAGGTATTGAATTACCATCTAATGGATCAGTGCCACAATTTGGCTCAAAAATATCATTCCAATTATCGCCATCATCATCGTCATCGAAATTATTCCCAATCCCATCGGAATCAGTATCTTCCCATTCGGAATTATCCATAGGGAAAACATCATTCTCATCTGGAACTCCGTCGCCATCATCATCTGTATCTACTAAATCACAAACCATATCATTATCAAAGTCACTAGGAATTGATTGTGAAGACATAGAATTAGTTGAGCAGGAGGCTTCATCTAAATCTGACCAACCGTCATTATCGTCATCTAAATCTCCGTTATCTCCAAGGCCATCATTATCATTGTCTGTCCATTCATTAGAGTCAAGTGGGAATGAATCATAATTATCAGAAACTGAGTCCCCATCATCATCAATATCTACATTATTTCCAAATCCATCATTATCAGTGTCCAACCATTCTTGACTGTCTGTTGGAAAAGCATCATTTTCGTTAGGATAATTGTCTCCATCCATATCACTATCCATTAAATCACAGGTTCCATCCATATCAATGTCTGAAGGTACATCAAACGAATTAAGAGGGTCGGAATCACACGATGTTTCGATATTATCGCTATACCCATCGCCATCATCATCTGTATCTGAATTGTCACCAACTCCATTGTTATCAGTATCTGCCCATTCTGAATCATCTTGTGGGAATGCATCGTCATCGTCATCATAACCATCATTATCATCATCAGAATCTTGCAAGTCACAGATTCCATCAGAATCAAAATCTGGAGGCTGATTCCAACCATCCAATGGATCTGAGCCACATTCAATTTCATTAGCATCAGAGAAACCATCTCCATCATCATCTAAATCAGCATTATTTCCGATATTATCATTGTCAGTATCTTCCCATTCTGAAGCATCAAGAGGGAAGGTATCATTCACATCCTCTACATAATCGCCATCGTCATCAGAATCTAAGGTATCACAGATACCATCTGAATCGGTATCTAAAGGCACGCTGTAATTATCCTCAGGATCGCTGCCACAGTCCTCCTCAACAGTATCATAGTACCCATCACCATCAGTATCTAGGGTGAAAAACCACCACGACATACCGTAGTTACCCTCTCCAGAAGTAGCCCTAACTTGGAGCAGAATATCCATTCCTTCAACAATCATTCCAGGGTAAGTTCCTGAACCATTAGAAGTCACTGATTCCGGATTATTCACACCAGAGTAATCAATAGTATTGGCTTGATCATCAGCTAAAATAACTTGGAAGTCACTGACGCTTGAATTAAACCATACTGTAACTCTAATTCCGTGACCCATCGGCACATTCGTTTGATAATTGTCATTCAAATCATCATCTAGAGAACCCCATCCAATGAACGTATTATTCACTGCCACAGAAGAAATATTCAGTACTGTAGGATTCAAGTAATCATTTGACGCATCGCCACCTGTGCCTGCATCATTTTGATTATTGACAGGAGCATTTGTTAAATCTTCAAAAGTAAATGATAAATTATAATCATGAGTTCCTGTATTAGTCCCATAAGCATATACTCTGAAGAATAAATTACTACCCCCATAATTATTCACTGTAACAGTCTCAGGATTAGAAAACCAACTGTAGACAATCATAGAGCTAGAATTATCATAAACTTCTAGATCTAAATCCACTGTAGAATTCCAAGTTAAAGTTGCAGTGACACCAAAGTTTGCAGGCATAGAAACTTTGTAGTAATCATTAGGATCTGTTGTGTAAGTCACATCTCCCCAATATGACATATTCGTTGCATTGAGAGTCATTGCACTAGCAATATTATTTCCGGCATCGGTACCGGAACCTGCATCATGACCATTTCCAGAACCCGCGCCTCCTCCACCAGATGAGCCAGTTGAGAAAATCCATATTTGCATAGTATATTGGCCTGAACCTGAGTATCTATCCACCCAAATATATACACTACTTCCCCCGACAGAAGTTCCGTTTGAAGTTACATCATCAGTCGTCCCAGAACTAGTGCTGAGATCGATATATCCGCCACCACTATTCAATAAGGCAAGGTCGAAATCTGTTGAAGAAGGATAGGTTATCTGAACCGCAATTCCTGTATTTGAAGACATATTAATTAAGTAATAATCTGAGTCATCAGTTGTGGCAGTTAAGTTACCATAATAGGTTCCATTAGTAGCCGGTAATGATGTTGCAGAAGAGGTATTATTTCCTGCATCTCCACCTGTACCTGCATCGTTACCTAGTACAGGTATTGCGATCATACTTAGTAACAATATTGAAACTAAAATCGAGATTCTCTTTCGGCTAACCATGTATGACGGAAGGGATATGATGATTTGAAGTCTCTCGAGAAGCAAAAATCAATATTTATAGAATCCTTCTCCGGATTTTCTCCCTAACTTACCTTCTTCAACCATTTTTTGTAATAATTTTGAAGGAGCATATTTGTCGTTTCCAAATCCTTCATGAAGTACATTCATTATGTGGAGAACCGTATCATTGCCAATAAGATCTGAGAGTGCTAATGGCCCTATAGGGTGATTCATTCCTAATTTCATTATGCCGTCAATTGCTTCAGGTTCGGCAACACCTTCTTCCAATGCTAAAATCGCTTCATTAATCATCGGACATAAAATTCTGTTTGAAATAAAACCTGGGGAATCATTACACGATAATGCTGTCTTACCCATTTTTTCAGCCGCATTAACGACAGCTGTATTTACTTCATTTGAAGTATCACTACCATTAATTATTTCAACTAATTTCATTATAGGTACTGGATTCATAAAATGCATCCCAATTACCTTTTCAGGCCTGTTTGTTGAGGAAGCAATGGAATCAATACTAATGCTCGAGGTATTTGTGGCAAGAATAGTCTCAGGTTTACATAAATTATCTAATTCTTGGAATAATGCTGTTTTGTAGGAAAGAACCTCAGGTATTGCCTCCACAACTAGATCCGCATCAGATGCTGATGAGTTTTCAGTCGAAGTACTTATCCTAGAAATTGCCATTTCTGCTTCTTTTTCGGACATTCTACCCTTTGAAACTAGTTTATTTAGAGATTTTTTTATTGTTTCCATCCCTCTGTCTACAAACTCCTGTTTAATGTCAATCATAGTGACCTTATACCCAGCACAGGCAGAAACTTGCGCGATTCCATTCACCATTTGTCCAGCACCAATAATTGCAATATGCTCCACAGCCATATATCTTCGAAACAACATAGAGCAATGAGGGTTATGCTCAATCAAGGTCAATTACTTCATCATCACTTTGATTTATAGAATGGATACTGCGAGTAGGTTCTTTCCAAGATCTCAACTCTTCTGCTTCAGGTAAATCGCTATTTACAACGCCCCAATCTATTTCTGATTCAGATGAAGATGGAGAATTCAATAATTCATTGATTTCATTGAATGAATCTTCTAAAGAAATCAAATTTTTATTATTAAGTTTCTTTTTCTTCAATGATTTACGACCTATCACAGTGATACTAATTAGAATTAGGACCGCAAACAATGTTGCTAGGAAGTACCAAAGCATAGGTCCTTGGTCTTGTGCATCGTCAATAGCCCAATCAATCCAATTCTGATTAATCACTTCAATGGAAAAAGAGTTTCTGTTATTGACGGCATCAGTTGTTGTACCCTGAATAACATGGCTCCCGACCATATCTTGGACTGAAATCTCGATATCAATGATTCCTGAAGCATCACATATGAATTCATGTGACTCAATAACACTCCAAATCATCACATAGGCACCTGGTTCACAATTACCTTCGATATTCTTTACAGGATTCAAAGTAGAATTACGAATACTAATTTGTTCGAATGAAAGAACCGGAGCTATAGTATCACGTGTAATATAGAGTTGATAATCATGCATTTCATCGAGTGATTCAATTTCTATTGAAAATTCATTCATACCTTCTTTAAGAGTGAAATATAATTCTACTACTTCGGCACCAGGAGTTATGAGGAATAGTTCTTCTTCAGCATCATTCTGCCACCAAATTTCCTGATCAGGCCCCCTGTAGAGTACTGCTGAAAGTGTATCCTCAGTTGTAATGCCACCATTCCAAGGAGCTACTACGTTAGTAGAATAAATAGACTCATTGAGTTCATAAGTTTGACAATCTACTAGGATATTCTCATTATATTGACCTTCTGTTGAGTCATAAGCAATAATACAAAATTCATGTAATCCCTTATCTTGTAATATTATTGAAGATTCGCTTCCATATCCTTCCCACTCTTCAATCTGTTCGCCATTATGAGTGAAATAAACATGGGAGAACTCATTAGATGCCCAGTTCATAACTTGTCGATGATCAAATAATTCTTTATTATTCGATGGAGATAACATCCAATCAATAATTGGAATACTACGATCCAAGAATAAATTAAATTCTTCAAATGCAGAATTACCTGCCCAATCAATTAGGTATATGTCTACCAAATAATCCCCATCCGAAATATTGCTTAAATTAACCTGAATTGGTATATTTCTAGTATTTTCTAAGCCTGATTGATTAGTTACTAAAATCTCAGGCATATTTTCATTTGTTCTACAAATTTCTAAAACTTCATCAATTATTGAGTCCTCTTTAGTAATATTAAGACACCATTCTTTGACATCTATGGACATATTCAGTCCGAATGTTGAACTAGTGATATTAAGAACACTGTAAAAATCATTTGTAGTGTATCTGAATCCATTCTGGTCATCAATATAAACTGAATCTAATTCTGGAATTTGGTTGTCAAAAATTACCATATGGCTACTTGAAACACTATTTCCGGCTGCATCAACAGAAGTGATTGAAAAATAATTCTCTTCAGGAATCAAATAATAGTTTGTCAAAATACCGTCTAATGAATAATCAATTCCAATTTGACTCGGAAGTAAACCCACTGTCCAATTTGCAAATCCATAATTATCAAATCCAGGAATATAATAGCCGTCTTGGTAAACACTAGCCCCTGGTTCTGTCTGAATCACCAAGTTAATATACGGATTTTTTGTAATCTCTGGGATGCCAAAAATGAACAATGGAGGAGATGTTACATCGTAATTTACAGAAAGCCATGACTGATAGTACAAACCCGCTCTATCCGTGATATTTACACCGTAATCATGCCATTGCTCTGATTCAGGTATGGTCGAATTTATCCAGACTTCGCGGAAGGAAATATTCTCAGGCATTGCAAAGTGATTCCCAGAATTCCAGATATCAGTTAAATTATGGTAGTTTAGATAAGTATCAATTCCTTCTACTGAATTAGCGGTTGGGATAATTGTTTGATTATTCATTCCATACCAATTTAGATCATCTAAGGTAAAACCTATACCAGTATCTACCGCATAAATTTCTATCGGAAGTAGTTCATTAGTTTGCGTAAGATTCTCAGGTGTTGAGAATTCCACATACGGCTCTAATTCAAGTAATTCGTATGCGTAAGGAAGACTTAGTTTAATGCCCCCTACTAGAGTAATTTCTACTTCTCCATACCACAAGCCTGCAGAATCAGGCCTTTCAAATGCTAAATTGATTTGATGTGCACTTGTAGGGACATTTCCTGCTAGAGTTTCTGAACCATTGGGCCAAATAGAATTAATTTCAGAAGATAGCAGTTCAATTTGGTCAGTGATGTTTAATTTATCTCCGCCTACCATTGCTATGTCTAACCAAAATTGGACTTCACCTGAAACTGAATAGCCATGTACTGCTACCGCATACAAGCCATCTTCGACGTCATTTAGTTGTATACTCTCAGAAGATGTTCCCGTCCACGATCTGGAAACCTCTTCACCAGATGTAAACTGTCCATCTTCATTTTCATCATGGAATAAGAAAAGGTCTAGATCTGCTGATTCATAAGCATCCATAGTAATGCTCAACTCTGTAACATCATCAACAGTAAAATTATGCCACCATGAAGAAGTCATTTTATTGTTTGAAGTATCTTGATAAGCTGTTTCATTATCAAAATATATTGGCTGAGTCCAACCGTATGCAGAAACAGATTCGACGTCCATAGGAACTGTAGAAACAACATGTACAGCATCTACTCCGTCGCCATCTGACCAATCAGATACGGATTGAGAAAAACCATCTTGCTCTGCTGCTACATAACCTACAGAGATATTCAGAGCATTATCATTTGTAGAGACCCCATGTAGAGCAGTATGAAGTACCATTTGATGTGTTCCTGCCAATGCAGGGACTGTGAAAACTTCTCTAGAAGTACCAGTATATGTTCCCCAATTATGCTTCCCACTACCAGCATGATTATTCGCCGATCTTGATGAGATACTAAAAGTTGAATCACCATATGCATCTGGGTCATCTGAAGAATAACCATGAGGTGTTTCATCAAGCCATAAGACATCTACATCAGTATATGGATTATCATCCCAGTCGACATCTAAGATTACAGTTCCACCAGTATCCCATTCTTCGGGCCAGTCGACCGTTAAGAATCTCCAATCACCACTTTCTGCACGCCAATTCCATCTGGTTGCACCACTAATCCATTCTTCATCGTAAAGAGTTTGATTTGAAACATTTCCATCTAACGGATTAGGAGTTATCTCAAATGGTCCTGACCATGGAACATTGGTCACCACAGGAAGAGTCCAATTACGATGAGAAACAATTGATGCATTTCCATCTTGATAATGGAATGATTCTATTAGAACACCATGTTGATGTAAACCAGATTCTGCATCTTCAGGTACAGCAATATTCATTTGGATAGTATCATTACTATCTGCGTTGACAACCATTGTAGGAGGAATTGAAATCCACTGATCATCCGCACTTCCAAATGCTGTCCAATCAATTTCAATTCTAACTGGTTCATCAGATAGATCTCCATTATGATTCCAAACTCCTAAGAAAATTCCATCTCTGGCATCCTCAAATGGGTTACCAACTCTTACTTCAGCATTGGGGCCATTAGACCACCAATATGATACTTCATCTAATTCACTTGATTCCGTCCAGTCATCAGAATCTACCATAGAATCATTATCAAAATCCTCTACATAAATCCCATCTCCATCATCATCAGACCATCTGTAAATTTGTAAAAATACCCTTTCTTCGGAATTTTTATCCATATTTTCATCGAATGCAGAATATTCTATTGTAGCTCTGGCTCGAAGCTGCCTGGTTTCTTCTGGCAGAGCATATTCAGTGTCTGGGATGTGTAAAGGAATTAACAAATCAGGCCTATCTCCTTGGTGCCCATCCCAACTATCATTTTCTCCATCAGAACTACCATTACCAGTACTATTCCAAATAACTACTTCATGAGCAAGAGGCTCAAATAAAGTCGGAGTGAATCTCAATAAAACATCTGTATTAGCATGATTTGTAAAGTCTAAGTTTACTAATTGGGATTCACCAGGAAACATATAATTGATATTTGCATCTCTATGCTTACCTTGGAATGTTCCGCTATTCCATTGCGCTGGACTCATCCACCAACTCCCATTATCTCCCTCTAATGTCGAAACTGCTCGAGAGGCATTGAACCAACCGCCGCCTTGAATAAATGGCTCATAGCCTCTATCATCAGAAGTTGATAAAACGAAGTCTCTCAGTGTCTGAGAATCAGGATATTCTCCCTGAGTCTCTTGCCATGCTTCCGCAACTAGCGCTAATAGAACAGCAGCTATTGGGGTTGCTAAACTCGTTCCACCCCATGTAGACCAAGCAGAATTAGCATTATTTCTCAAGTTAAGAGGTAAATCTCCAGTAGCACTCCAACCTACTGATACAATATCTGGGTCCATTCGACCTACTACATTGGGTCCTCTATTAGACCAAGGTGCATTTTGTCCCCATGAATCACTTGAACGAGAACTAAATGCACCTACTGAGAATACACCATGAGCGGCTCCTGGAACTTTCGTAGTTCCAAAACCATGGCCACCATTTCCTATGGCGACAGAATAAGAAGCATTATGATTGTAAACTCTAGTCAACCAATCTAGATACAGAGAATATCCATCTGCACCAGATTCATCAATGCTGGAGTATCCGAAAGAAAAAGAACCAATATCTGCTTGATCATATTTAGTTTCAGATTTTCCATCATTCCCCTCTGCAATCCATCTCCAAGCATCTAATGAATGGCCGCCTGAATAATGATTTCCAATTGAGGCGATTGTTGCATTAGGAGCCATACCAATTACTCTTCCATCATCAACTTCCCCTTGAGCGGAAATTGCGCTAGCACACAACGTCCCATGACTTCCAGAATCTAACATAAATAAAGTTAAATTTCCTGCTCCTGCTATTCTATTTTGATAACCATGTCTAATTGAATATGTTTCGCCATATGGTACGCCATTAATCCCGTCTGATACCCAATAAACTAATCCTCCTGAGATATCCCAGAGATTATCCCCATTAGTGTCTATTCCTGTAGTCTCTGAACCAGGTTTGATTGCCTTCTCTCCAGAGAAGTTTCCATCTACATTCATATCAACATAAACGGTCTCATATAGACCAGAAATATCTTCATCTATAACTATGATTGGAACATCTGTGCCTACCTTTGAGCGTAATGAAGAATCTGGATGTTCCCCCAAATGGTATATACCAGATTTTGAACTAGGAATTCCGGAAATATTGAATCCAGAAATATCTAGTACTCCATCAGAATCATTGTCATAATCGAGATTTGAAGTATCTGCATACCATGTATTTGACTGAGGGTATGCGTTTCCATTTACCAAATATGAATACATACTATTGTGATCAAACATCATTGGCCAGCCAGACCAGTCTGAACGAGAATCTTCAACTCTTGCCTGTGTTCCATTCAAATCAGGATGAGCAAAATCAACTCCAGTATCTGCAACGGCCACTATCATCCCCTCACCAGTGTATCCCCTCTCCCAAGCATCATTAGCTCCATGAATTTCTCCTGATCTGACACTTTCTGGTTCAAAATCAGGCCTTTCAAATGGAATTGTGTCATATGGTTGTGGATTATTTTGAGCATCTAATATTGAGATTACTCCAGGGATACCTGGTAATTTATGAAAAATATCAGCAGGCATCCAAAATGTTCTATGATCAATTTCTCCCGAAGTAGGATCATAGGTCTCAAAAATTTCTCCATTCTTGGCATCTGCCTGTTTATCCAATGCATCATTTCTTAATTGCCATAAATTTAACTCCGCTAAAGACCAAGTAATTACAGTAACACGAATTTTTTCAGCTCCTGATTCAACTCTAATATTTAGAGAATCTTCAATCCATGGATTCCCAGGTGATGGGAATGAGTACATATCAACTTCCGATAATGAATAGGAATTATCATTTTCTTCAAAAATAGCATTAAAATCATCGTTATTGACGAATAATGATACAGATGAGGTTAACATCAAGAGTGCTAAAATCACCGCACGTTGTTGATGCATATTCTCTGCATTGTTGCTGATGACTTGTATTTACCGGCCCCGTGTCCCGTCATAATCAAAGCATAAGAGCGATTCGAAGTGTCCACTAGTCCCGTAGTGTAGTGGTCCATCATGTCGGGTTTTGGTCCCGGCGACCCTGGTTCGAATCCGGGCGGGACTACCAAAAATATTTCATTCAT
>MDTA01187352.1_pt1 | contig 10832 bp, 12 predicted proteins | sample 811151 | NCBI WGS metagenome assembly MDTA01 (sample SAMN05326648, study PRJNA326480) | marine metagenome | isolation source: seawater | place: Indian Ocean: South | collected 2010 | reverse complement strand
TGCACCTTTTAAAAATTCTTCCTTCTCATTACCTTCTAGGACGCCGGTTTTAATTTTTTCTTTTTTAACTTCTTTTTTTTCAAAATCTTTAAATTTTTTCTCATCAAAATTTGGGTAGAACTTATCTTCATGGCCAGTTTTCCTACCTAGAATGTTTCTAAGCCTTAATATTATGAATCCCGCTATCATAGCTAGCAGGATTATATCTATATAACCAAAATTATTACTCATTATTTGATAAATATACATTATTAATATAATTTTGTAATAGGACAAATGAACTTAATTTTACTTTTAATAATCGGTGTTCCGACCCTAGAGATATACTTTATGATAAAGGTTGGCCAACAAATCGGAGCCTTATTCACGATTTTTTTAATATTCTTAACTGCAGTGGTCGGCTTATTCTTTGCGAGATTGGAAGGTATAAATACTCTTAAATCGGGATTAACTAATCTTTATAGAAATAAGTCTCCAATCTTTGAAATTATTTCAGGGGCTTCGATTGCCTTAGCTGCCTTTTTTTTAATATTGCCCGGATTCATTACTGACACTCTAGGCTTCTTTTTGTTAATACCATTTACACGTAAATTTTTAATCAGGGTTTTTATAAAAGAAAAAAAAGAAAAAGAAAGTAGTAAGAACGATGATTTTATTGAGGCTGAAATAATTGAAAACGAAGAAAATAAAAAAGATGAATTATAAAATTGTTGCTAAGTATATTAAAAATATAGAATTCGATATACCGAATCCAAGCGTTTTTTTTTCGCTTACAAAAAATATCAAAAATTATAAAATTAATATTGATATAAAAAGCGAACAGATTAAAAACAATTTGGTTGAAATTATTACTACATTGAGTCTTAAAACTAATATTGCTACTACTGAAAAAATCCGGTCAGAGGTGTCTTACTCTGCGATTGTGGAATTAAGAAGTGACACAACAAAAGAAGAATTAAAAAAAATTGTTTTAATAAATATACCAACAGAAATTTATTCATCATTAAGAGATACTTTTGTTTCTTTGTTTGTCAAATCTGGATTTAGAGAAATTAGAGTTGAAGAAAAAATAGATTTTGAGGCTTTGAGCAGAAAAGTAAACGTTCAATAAAAATTTTTTTTTAATTCTTTTTTAATAAAATTTTTATGATCAATTATTTCTTGTTCAGTAAGTTGAATTATTTTTTTTGAATGTCTTTGATCTTCCTTTTTGTTTTGACTAGCTGTATCAGGAATATTTTCTTTGGAAAATACAAGTTTTGGTTCTCTTGCATCTGAAAGGTTTATAAATACTTCTCTTAAAAGTTCACAGTCTAATAATGCATTGTGTTTGTTTCGTTTTGATAAATCGATATTAAACCTTTTACATAAAGCATCAAGTGAGTTTGAAGTGCCTGGAAATTTCCCTCTTGCAAGTTCCAAACTATCAACTACGTTTTCTTTGTTAATTTCTTTTTTTTTGAAAGCTTTAATTCATGATTTAAAAAACCCACATCAAAAGATGCATTATGTATTATTATTTTTTTATCTTTTATAAAACTTAAAAATTCATCTGCTATATCTTTGAAAAGAGGTTTGTCTTTTAAAAATTCAGTCGAAAAACCATGTATTTTGAAAGCTTCCTCCGGTACATTTCTTTGAGGATTAATTAATTTATGAAAAACTTTTTTAGTTGGTAAAAATTCTTTCGTTTCAATACATGCTATTTCTACTATTCTGTGTCCCTCTTTAAAAGAAAGGCCTGTCGTTTCAGTATCTAAGAAAATTTCACTCATATTTGCTCATTATATTTAAAATTTTTTTTTTTAAAACGTTTAATGATGAATTGTTAACAATCACGTGATTACAAAATTTAATCTTTTTTTTCTGTGGTAATTGCCTTTTGTCTAAAAAATCAAAGACTTTCCTGGATCCTCCTTTTTTTCTATATCTTTTTAATCTATTTTTTCTAGAAGAACCTATGAAAATTGCAGTATCAAAATGTCTCTTTAAATTTTTTTCAACTAGTAACGGTATCTCATAAATTAAAAATTTTTTAGATTTGTTTTTTGTTGAAAATCTTTTCATTTTTTTTCTAATCAATGGATGAATAATTTTCTCTAATTTGTCTAGATTTATTTTCTCTTCAATAATTAATCTTTTAAGCTCTTTTTTTAAATTATTTCTTTTATTTATTTTGAACAAGTTGGCAATCAATTTTATAAATGAATCTTTTCTATATAATTTTGATACTTCATTATCAGCGCTATATATTGGATATCTACCTTTTGATAGAAATTTTACCGCTGTAGATTTGCCAGAGGAAATTGAACCTGTAACAACTATTTTCATTTTTTTATTTGGCTCTCTAAAATCTTTATTAACCTTTCATCAATTTCAGGATTAATTTTATTCCAGATATAAAATGACTTTTGACCTTGATAAATAAACATGTTTAAACCGTTATATGTTTTTATATTTTTTGATTTTAAATGTTTAATCATTTTAGTTTGGAAAGGATTATAAATTGTGTCTATATAAATAAGACCAGGTTTAGTTTGATCTATTAATTCCTCAAACTCATCTCCCTTTTTTAAGCCTAGGCTAGTAGCATTAATGATTATGTCGAAAGTCCCCGTCTCATTCATTAATTTCTCCCATTCTACTATCCTGAGACTGGAAAACTGTTTGTTTAGAAAGAGTGCCTTTTCATGGGTCCTGTTTGATATGCTAATATTGTGAATATTACATTTTTGTAAAGCAACAATAGCCGAGGGTGCCACCCCACCTGCTCCGATTACTAGTGCAGAAAGATTTTTTTTTTCAACTCCTATAATTTCTTTCAAATAGCCTGCTTGAAAGCCAAACACATCTGTGTTTTCTCCTATAAGGTTTTTATTTTCATCAAGGAAAACTGTGTTGATGGAGTTAGTATCCTTTGCATCATTTATTATTTGATCGAGATGTGTAATTATTTTTTTTTTGTAAGGTAAAGTGACATTTATTCCACTAATTTCTCTAGATTTAACTTTAGCTAAAATAGATTCGATATCTGCTTCGTCTATTTCAAGCATAGAATATTCTGCTTCTATTTTATATTTATCGAACCAATAATTGTGCAATAAAGGGGAAAGAGAATGAGCAACGGGTTTTCCAATAACTGCAAATTTTTTCATTTTAAAGATCCTAAATAATCCTTAATTTTATTTATAGGTAGGCCCATTATAGAGTTTCTATCTCCTTTTACACTTTCAAAAAGTGATAATCCACAAGCTTCGATTTGATAAACGCCATATGCCAATAAGGTTTCAGTTTTAATTTTGGATAAATAATTTTTTAATTCATTTAAACTTAAGTTTTTCATTTTAAGCTCTGATGTATCTGTATAGTTCCACAGCATAGAGCCATTTTTTGAAATACAAACTGAACTAATTAAAAAATGAGTTGAGTTATTAAGTTTTTTTAGTATTTCTAGCGCTTCCTCTCTCGAGGAGGGTTTATTTATTAAATTATTATCATGTGATATAACGCTATCTGCTCCCAAAACTATTTTATCAGGATGCTTCTTACTAACTTTCACAGATTTTAATTCTGCTAAATTCTTTGAAATTAACATGGGGTTGGCACCAGCTTCTAATAAAGATTCTTTGGCTTGGTCTTCATCGACTTGCGAAGGAACAACTTTATTTTTAATATTATTTTTATCTAGTATTTCTTTCCTTACTTTGCTTTTGGAAGCTAAAATAATTTCCTCAGTTATTTCTTTTAATTTCATATATTTTAATTATTGATGCGGCCGTCTCTTCTACAGATTTTCTTGTTACATCGATTGTTGGCCAATTGTTTTTCTTGAAAAGTAATTTCGAATTTTCTACTTCTTCTCTAATAGACTCTAAGTTTGTATATGACGGTAAGTTAGTGTCATTCATAATGGCCAAACGATTACGTCTTATATCTGACAATCGTTGAGGGTCTGCATACAATCCTATTACACATGATTTTAAATTTTTATCGTTTAGTTCGTTAGGAATTTCTTGTTTCGGCACAAGGGGTATATTAATTGTTTTATATCCTCTGTTGGCCAGATAAATTGATGTGGGTGTTTTGCTCGTTCTACTTACACCCAATAATACGATATCAGATTTTTTAATATCTTCACTTTTTTTTCCATCATCATGAGTCATTGTGAATTGTATGGCCTCTATTCTTTTATAATAGTCGTCATCTAAAACATGCTGGGCACTTGGTTTATGGATTGCTTTTTGATTTAAAAGCTTTGAAAAATTTAATATTAGATTTCCTAATATTCCAAAACAAGGAATTTTTTTATTTTCACTTTGTTGCGCAATATATTTTGCTAGTTTGGTCTCGACAATTGTATATAAGATAATGCTGTTTTGTGCTTTGCTGCTCTGGCTTATAATTTTATCAATTTGTTGTTCAGTTCTTATAAAAACAAACTCTTTTTTTTCATAATCAAAATTAGCAAACTGTGATTTGAGAGACATAAAAATTCTATCTAATGTCTCTCCAGTTGAATCTGAAACTAGATATACATTGTATTTTTCGTTCATAAATATGTTGATAGTTGTTTAATAACTGCTTTTTATACAAAACAAGTTTTGTTTTTCAAAAATAATTAACATTAATTAACATAATTTTTACATTTTGTTAGATGTTTATATTTATATTAATACTAAGATGATTTTGTTAATAAAATCAAATTTTGCTTAATTTACTTGAGATATTGAAAAATAATAGCTGAGTAAGATGTTTAAAACACTGTATAAATACTTATCTATTGTATCAACATAACCTATTACAATTACTTAATTATATTTATAATATTATATACATGAGTAAATTACTAAATTGTTTAAAAGGTAAAAATAAATCTGGAATTCCAGTTTGGTTTATGAGACAAGCTGGAAGACATCTTCCTGAATTTAGAAAGATCAGAAAAAAAAATAAAGATTTTATAAAACTTTGTTTGAATAGTGACCTTAGCTCAAAAATTACATTACAACCAATAAATAGATATAAGCTGGACGCGGCAATAATTTTTTCAGACATTCTTATCGTTCCTTATGCTCTAGGACAAAATATAAAATTTAAAAAAAATATAGGCCCAATCCTAACTAAATTTGATCTAAAATGTTTCTTAAAAAAGAATAAAAGAGAATTTTTAAAGAGCTTAAAACCTGTTTACTCAGCAATAAAGAAAACAAGAAAGAAACTTAATAAGAGCAAAAGCTTAATAGCATTTGTTGGGGCGCCATGGACTCTGTTGGTATACATGATTTCTATTAAAAATAAAAAAAATAAACTTGATCATAAAATTTTTAAAGAGTACGAAGCAAAATCAAATATAATTATTAATAAATTAATAAAGTTTTTATGCTTTCATATTGAGAAACAAGTAAGTGCAGGGGCAGACGTAATTCAAATCTTTGACTCTTGGGCGGGACTAGTGCCAAAAAAACATACTAATAAATTTTGTTATGATCCAAATATTAAACTAGTAAATTTTTGTAAAAGAAAAAAAATTCCTGTTATATGTTTTCCCAAAGGTATTAAGAAAAAATATAAAATCTTTGTGACCAAGGTTAAACCTAACGGAATAAGTATCGATTACGATGTAAATCCTGTTTGGGCAAAAAATAATCTTAAGAATGTAAGCATACAAGGAGGCATTAATCCTAAGCTTCTAACCGGAAACCAAAGGAGATTAATGAAAGAAATTGAGAGATATTTAAAAATTTTTAAAAACAGTTCCTATATCTTTAATCTTGGTCACGGCATTTTACCAAACACCAAGCCCAAAACACTTGAAAGAGTTATATTAAAAGTTAATAATTTTAAATGTTAGAAAATCACCCAAATATAAAATATGGAAAAGCCGGTGTTTTACTCGTAAATCTTGGCACACCAGACTCAACTAGTTGGTTTGATATCAGAAAATATTTAAAAGAATTTTTATCTGATAGGAGAGTAATAGAAGTCAACCCATTAATTTGGCAAATTATATTAAATTTATTCATTTTGAACTTGAGGCCATCAAAAACAGCAGAAGCATATAAAAAAATATGGATGAAAAAAGAAAATATGTCACCGTTAAGATATTTCTCGATAATGCAAAAAGAAAAGTTAGCAAAAAGACTAGAAAACAAAAATACAATAATTGATTATGCCATGAGATATGGAAATCCGAGCATAATGGAAAAAATTACTAGATTACAAAAAGAAGGGTGCGAAAAAATTATTGTGTTACCAATGTATCCACAATACGCCGCTGCCACAACAGCTACCGTTTGCGATGAAGTTTTTAGGTGTTTAATGAAAATGAGGTGGCAGCCTAGTTTACAAATTATCTCACACTATGAAAGCGAGATTAAATACATCCAAGCATTATGTAATAGCTTAGAAAAAAAAGTTAGTGAATTGGATTGGAAACCTGATTTAGTTTTAGCTTCTTACCATGGGATTCCGCAAAAGTATTTTGATAAAGGTGATCCTTACCATTGTTATTGTCAAAAAACATCAAGGCTGCTTTCGGAAAAGTTCAACAAAATACCTTTATTAACTTCTTTTCAATCTCGATTTGGTCCTGATAAATGGCTACAACCATACACAGATAAAGTGCTTGAAAATCTTCCAAAAGAAGGAAAAAAAAATATACTGCTGATATGCCCTGGCTTTTCATCTGACTGTGTGGAAACTTTGGAGGAAATCGCGATGCAAGGAAAAGAAACATTTTTAAAAAGTGGTGGAAAAAGATTTGATATAGTTCCTTGCTTGAATGACAACGAAGATCACATAGACCTTTTAGAACATTTAATAAAAAAACACGTTAACGATTAAAGATGAATCTATATTTACTATTTAAAGCCCTACATTTAATAGCAATTATTTCCTGGATGGCTGGATTGTTATATTTACCTAGAATTTTTGTTTATCATTCCGAAACAAAAAATAATGAAGAAAAAAATATAACTTTTAAAACAATGGAAAAAAGACTTTTTTTTTATATTATGAATCCAGCCATGATACTATCGTGGATCTTTGGCATAATTTTGATCCACATATTAGGTATCGAAAGTCTTCTAGAACTCTGGCTAAAACTTAAATTAATTTTAGTGCTAGTATTAACTCTTTACCATTTTTTCTTATTAGTTTGCTTGAACAATTTTTATAAAGATCAAAATTCCCACTCACCAAAATTTTTTAGAATTATCAATGAAGTTCCAACTATTTTACTAATTATCATTATTTTTACTGTGGTTTTTAAACCCATATAAAGCTTGAAATTTTTTTTTAAACATATATATTACAGACACTTACCTACAAAAAATTTCAAAAAATGAACTTACAAGAACTTAAACAAAAAAGCCCAGCGGATTTGATATCTGAAGCTGAAAAACTTGGCATTGAAAACCCAAGCACTTTAAGAAAGCAAGAAATTCTTTTTGCTATACTTAAAAAGTTGGCTGAAAAAAACGAGCAGATCAGCGCCTCTGGAGTATTAGAAGTTTTGCAAGATGGATTTGGTTTTTTAAGAGCAATAGAGTCAAACTATTTGCCTGGCCCAGATGATATTTATGTAAGCCCAAGTCAAATAAGGAGATTTGGTTTAAGAACAGGCGACTCTGTAGAGGGAGAAATTCGTGCACCTAAAGATGCAGAAAGATATTTTGCTCTACTCAAAGTTAACAAAATAAATTTTGATGAACCTGAGAAAGGTAGAAACAAAATAGCTTTTGATAACTTAACGCCTCTGTATCCTAATAAAAGAATTAGATTGGAAATAGAAAGCAACAAGGTAGAAAAAAAACCTGATAATACTGCGAGGTTAATAGACTTAGTAAGTCCAATTGGCAAAGGTCAAAGATCGTTAATTGTTTCCCCACCAAGAGCTGGTAAAACAATGATACTTCAAAATATCGCTCAGTCTATTACGGCCAACCACCCAGAAATTTATCTGATGGTTCTACTTATAGATGAAAGACCAGAAGAAGTAACTGACATGCAAAGATCGGTCAAAGGCGAAGTAGTTTCTTCTACCTTTGATGAGCCAGCATCAAGACACGTAGCAGTAGCTGAAATGGTTATAGAAAAAGCAAAAAGATTAGTAGAACACAAAAAGGATGTGGTAATTTTATTGGACTCGATTACAAGATTAGGCAGAGCCTACAATGCTGTTGTTCCAAGTTCTGGAAAAGTTTTAACCGGAGGTGTTGATGCGAACGCATTACAAAGACCTAAAAGATTTTTTGGTGCCGCAAGAAACGTCGAACAAGGCGGATCCCTTACAATTATATCCACTGCGCTTATCGATACCGGTAGCCGTATGGACGAGGTTATTTTTGAGGAATTTAAAGGAACAGGTAATTCAGAACTTATTTTAGACAGAAAAGTAGCTGACAAAAGAATTTATCCTGCTCTCGATATAACTAGATCAGGAACAAGAAGAGAGGAACTCTTATTTGCTAAAGATGACTTATCTAAAATGAATGTTCTTAGACGAATAATCAGTCCAATGGGAACGATGGATGGAATTGAGTTTTTAATATCAAAAATTAAAGATACGAAAAATAATTCAGATTTTTTCAATTCCATGAATAAATCAAATTAAATATAACAAATTAAATTTTATTGAAGTGTTGTTTTATGTGGTATTTCATGAAGATAAAATTCTATTATACTTACTAGAGTATTAATTTTTTCTGCTGCAGTAACAGTTTCTAACAATTTTTGTTTTTCCTCATTAGAAATCGGAGCTATCATAGAAATCGTATTAATTTGTTGTAAAAGGTCTAACTTTTGAAACTCTCGCCAATTTAATATTAATCCATTTTTATTAAAAAATTTCTTACTTTTTTCTAATAAAAGATTAAGTTCTTCTTTTTTCATAACAGAATTATTTTGTATCTCACAATCTATTCCAAATTTTTCATATAATACTTCAAATTCCCTATATTTTTTTTGATTAGATATCTCTTTCTTAATTTCAAACCTTGTAATTCCTGTGAGATTAATCAACATTCTTCCGTCTTTTGTTTTTTGGTAATCGCTTATTTTACCAAGACATCCTATTTTATAAATTTCATCTGAATTATCTTTTGATTGCACCATACCCATTAGCTTATCTTTTTTAATTATATCATTAACGAGTTCTAAGTATCTTTGCTCAAAAATATTTAATGGTAAATTAGTTTTAGGAAAATATATTACTCCGCTTAATGGAAATATAGGAATTTTATCAGGAAAATTATTTTTCATTTCAACATTTTAACAAATATTTAAGTTAAAATTCAATGCGATATAGTAATTATTTTTCATAATTACTTGCTAAATTATTTGCATAACCTATAATCTTAATTTTATGCGGGCATAGCTCAGTGGTAGAGCGTCTCGTTGCCAACGAGAAGGTCGAGGGTTCAAGTCCCTTTGCCCGCTCCAATTAAGGGTCAATTTAACGCAAAGAATTATGATTCTTAGTTATGTAATGTAAACCATGAAAAAAGTTGCAATTTTACTTTTAATAATAGCAATTGTCCCAGCTACAATATTTTGGATTATCGTTAAAGATGGTTATGACAAACAAAATAGCCTCATTCTATTTTTAAAAAAATATATACCTAGTTCAATTTCACGCTCCATAAGAGACACAGTTTTTATTATTCCAAAGAAAATGAACGAAAGAAATCTTAATAAAATTTTAGATCAAAAAAAAAAACAAGGCTATCAAGGAAATTTAATTAAACAAAAAATTATAAAGTCCCAAAGTGACAAAAAATTTGAATTTAAGGAATATTTTCTTCCATTTGAAAAGCTCGATACCTCTATTGGATATCAAGCAGAGTCCGGCTCTTTAAGGGCTCATTATTTAGAAATCGTAGAAAAAAATATACTAGCTATTTCAGGAAAAGGTCAAACAATATTTTTTCCAAAAAATAATTTGTGCAAAAACAAATTAGAACAAAAAAAAATAAAAAATAATATTGATGAAATTTTAGCTGAAAATAACTACAAATTAATTGGAATAAGAAGTTTGTTCCACAATAACTCTAAAATTTATATCTCACTTCTTTTTAAAAGCGCGCAAGGATATTCAATGAATATTTATGTCGCTGATTTAAATTACGAAAAATTAAATTTCGAACTTTTTTTTCCTACAAATAATTTTACAAACGATTATAACATACATACTGCTGGAAGAATCACTGAATTCAAAAACAATAAACTTATACTAAGTATTGGAGCTCCGAAGGCAACAAGAGAAAACGCCCAAAACATAAAATCTTTTGAAGGCAAGATTATTTCAATCAATTTAAACGACAAGAAAACCCAAATAATTTCTATGGGTCATAGAAACGCCCAAGGATTATTCTATGAAGATACATTAGACCTAGTTATTAATACTGAACATGGCCCTAAGGGTGGTGATGAAATTAATTTTAATAGAGTAAATGAGAATCAGAATATACCAAATTTCGGATGGCCTATCTCTTCTTACGGAATTGAATATTCAGGAAAAGATCCTTTTAAAAAAAGTCATAAAGATTATGGATTTATAGAACCTATTAAAAATTTTACCCCCTCAATAGGGATAAGTGAAATAACTTTTATTAAAAATAATGAAAATCAATATTTAAATAATTCTTTAGTAGTCTCATCCTTAAGGGCAGCCTCAATTTACATTTTAAAGCTTAACAATAATCAATCTAAAATTATATCTGAAGATAGGATTTATTTTAAAAATCAGAGGTTAAGAGACATTGCTTTTGATAAGGACAATAATATACTTATTATAATGTTTGAACAAATACCATCAATTGGAGTGATAAAATTTT
>MDTA01222485.1_pt1 | contig 10833 bp, 12 predicted proteins | sample 811151 | NCBI WGS metagenome assembly MDTA01 (sample SAMN05326648, study PRJNA326480) | marine metagenome | isolation source: seawater | place: Indian Ocean: South | collected 2010 | reverse complement strand
TTTTTATAAAACTAGTATATTTAGAAAAATATATATAAAAATAAATTGAATATTGGGTTGATAATAAAAGAAAAAATATGGATATCAGTTACCATACTAAATATGATTATAAAAAATAAGACCCTAGGTCCATATATTTGCATTTTCCAAACTGCATCAGGACCAAAATGTTTTTCTAATAAAGGTGTTAATATCTGAGAACCGTCTAATGGCGATACAGGAAGAAGATTAAAAATAGCCAAAGTAATATTAATTTGCATAAAAATTATAAAGAATGTTTTAATATTACTACTAGCCATTAGGTCTGCACTAAATAATAGTCTCAAAATTAATGCAGCAGCTATAGCCAAAAAAATATTTGAGATAGGCCCTGCTGCTGCAACCTTAACCATATCTTGTTTTGGATTAGCTAAGTACCTAGGATCAACAGGTACGGGCTTCGCCCATCCAAATCCCATAAGCAATAAAGCTAATGAGCCTACCAGATCTAAATGCGATATTGGATTTAGTGTTAGTCTTCCTAAGCGGACAGCGGTATCATCTCCTAGCTTATTAGCCATCCATGCATGTGCAAACTCGTGAAAGGACAAAGAAAAAACTAAAGCTGGAATTAGAAGTATTAAAATTTGGGGTTCTATATTATTAAAAATCATTTCAGGGTCATCCGTTTTTTATTAAAAATTATGCCCCCAAACTCATCGTATTTTTCTCTTAAAGTGTATCTATCTAATTGAGTGTATATTTGTGTTGTGGATATATCGGTATGCCCGAGCATATGCTGGACAAACCTTATATCGGCTCCTCCTTCAATCAAATGAGTAGCAAAAGAGTGACGAAAAGTGTGAGGAGTCACTTTTATCATTATATCTAAATTACTGGACCATTTATTTACTATTTTATTTACCATTGCTCTTGTTAATGCTTTCCCATTTCTACTTATAAATATTTCTCTTACATTACTATTTTTTTGTAATTGTTTTCGATATTTATATTCGAACTCATACCAAATATTTCTCGAACTTGCACTTATTGGAACGAATCTTTCTTTTCGACCCTTACCCTTAACACGAATTAATCCTGGCCTTCTTTTTAATTCTTTTTCATAGACTATTTTTGCTCTGTGATTTTCAGGCAATATTTTTGCTTCACTAGACTCAATTTCAACATTAGTCCCACTTTCATTTTTGTAAAAAATTATTTCATCATCTTTAATAATAGGGTCCAAATATGGTTGTCCAATATCTAAATCACAGAGCTCAGTAACTCTTAAACCACAAGCGTATAATATATTTATGATAGCATAGTCACGAAAATTGATTGCAGTATCTTTAGGAATATTATTTATAATTTTTTTAATCTCTTCAACACTTAAGATATTAGGTAATTTCTTTTTAAGCTTTGGAGTTACTATTGCTAAAGAGGGATTTTCCTCAACAATATTTTCTATTTTTAGAAATCTATGATATGATCTTATTGATGCGATGTTTCTAGATATAGTAGATGGAGCTAATAGCATTTTACTTAATAAACTGATATAATTTCTAATGTTACTGGGACGGATATCATTGATAGACTCTATACCTTCAACATCACAAATATAACTCATATATCGTTTTATATCAGAATCATAAGCTTCAATTGTTTTTGGCGAAGAATTAAATTCCACACGGAGCATATTTAAATAATCCTTCCGGCGGTCAATCATTATTTTTTTAGCATTGATGATTCCACAATACTACAAAGAATTTGTCCAATCATAATATGAGATTCTTGAATGCGTTGTGTATCATTAGATGGAACTTTGATAGTGACATCCGCAATGCCATCTAAATTCCCTGCAGACTTACCTGTCAGTGAAATAGTTTTTAATTTTTTATATTTTGCCTGCTTTAGTGCATTAATAACATTTTTTGAATTTCCACTTGTTGAGATACCAACTACCACATCACCTTCATTTCCCAACCCTTGAATTTGCCTGGAAAATATAGAGTTAAAATCAGTATCATTAGACCAAGCGGTTAAAAAGGACGAATCTGTTGTTAACGCGATTGAGGGTATTGGCATCCTCTCATGATCAGTCATTCCTCCCATAAGCTCAGTGGCTAAATGTTGAGCATCTCCAGCACTACCACCATTACCACACCATAAAATTTTTCCTCCCCTTTCCACGCATTCAATAAAAATCTTTCCTGCATTTTCGATAGGCTCAATCCCATCTTTAGCTATCATATGTTTTATCCGAGCACTCTCTAAAATCTGTTTTTTTATATTTTCTTTAAACATAACACATTTACAAATGAAATTTATTAGTATGATATAATCTTATTCTAGTTTAATTATTATGAATTGCCGAGGAAAACTCCGAAGCAATTTCTATTGAATCTTCTAAAACAGAGCCAATCACAACAAAAGAAGCTCCTGATTCTATAATATTTTTGGCATCTTTTGGAGTACGAATCCCTCCGCCAACTATCAAACCAATATCAATTTCGCTTGCAACTTTTTTTATTAAAAATTCAGGGATTATATCTTTAGCGCCACTACCTGCCTCAAGGTATAAAAGACTCATACCTAGATACTGAGCTGCCAGAGCATGAGACACGATAACATCTGGCCTAGCAGGAGAGAGAGGTCTGGTTCCACTAACCAATTCTACTGTTGTATGTGAACCTCCATCAATTAAAAGATATCCAGTTGGTATCGTTTCTATTCCATAATCCTTAATAATAGGAGCAGCTATAACTTGTTCTCCGATTAAATAATGAGGATTTCTACCAGAAATTAATGACATAAACAACATTGCATCATAATGATCATTAAGTTGATTAACCCCTCCAGGAAATAGAATTACTGGTATTTTAGATATCGATTTAATTCTCCTCACCCGTTGATGATAAAGCTTATCCATCATAATACTGCCTCCAACAAATATTGCATCAGCGTATGAATTGGCAGTATTTACTATATCTTCAATTTTATTATCATTTTTCTTATCTGGATCTATAAGAATTATAAATCCTGCACCATTATTTTTTACACAATTAGTTAATTTTGAAAGCACACTCATTTAGTTTATTAATTTTTTATATTCTTTATAATCTAAAAGATTATCCTTTGAGATATTATTATCCGGCTTCACTTTAATAATCCAGCCATCTCCATAGCAATCTTGATTTACTTTGTCTGGAAAATCTTCTAGATTATTATTGACTTCAATAACAGTCCCGTTAATTGGGGCATAAAGCTCAGAGACAGTCTTTACCGCTTCAATCTCTCCAAAAGATTCTCCTTGTTCAATTTTTTCTCCGATATCTGGTAAGTCTAAAAATATTATATCTCCGAGTTGACTTTGTGCATAATCTGTTATTCCAACAATAAAATTACCATCAATGGTATTTACCCATTCATGTTCTTCAGTATATTTTAAATCTTTTGGTATGTTCAACGTTTCTCCAATCTTTTATTTTGATTTATAATTAAAAGTATCTAAAAACCCAGTATCAAAGTTCCCAGATCTAAAATCATCATTTGCCATAATTTCTTGATGATAAGGGATTGTGGTTTGTGGTCCTTCAATGATGGTTTCTTTAAGAGCCCTTTGCATCCTTTTAATTGCACGATCTCTATCTTTTGCATGTACAATTAGTTTTCCTATCATTGAATCATAATATGTAGGTATTTCATAACCAGTATATGCGTGAGAATCTATTCTAACTCCTTTACCCCCCGGCATATGAAAATTTGTAATTTTTTTCGGTGATGGCATAAAATTATTAGTTGGATCTTCAGCATTTATTCTACATTCAATGGAGTGCCCTCTCAATTTATATGCTGAATTATAACTAGGACACTCCTCCCCAGCATGCACTCTAATTTGCTGTTTAATTAGATCAGCTCCTGTTACCATTTCGGTTACAGGATGCTCAACCTGTATGCGTGTATTCATCTCCATAAAATAAAAATTTTTATTCACATCTAATAAAAATTCTATGGTGCCAACTCCAACATAATTAATTGCTTTAACTCCTGCTATTGCTGATTCTCCCATCTTTAACCTCAGTTCATCATCTACTGCAGGAGACGGTGATTCTTCAATTAATTTTTGATGTCTTCTTTGAATGGAACAATCCCTCTCACCAAACTGAATAACATTACCTTTTGTATCTGCCAAGATTTGAATTTCTATATGTCTAGGCTTTTGTATAAATTTTTCTATATATAGATCTCCATTTCCAAACCCATTAAGTGCCTCCTGATATGCGATTTCATATAAATCAAATAATTCATTTTCTTTATTAACCAAACGCATACCTTTACCACCTCCGCCAGCAGTAGCTTTAAGCATCACTGGATAACCCATTTCTTTTGCAATTTTTTTTGCCTCTTTTACATCAGACAAAACTCCTTCACCACCTGGAATTACAGGAACACCTGCAGATTTCATCGTTTTTTTAGCGGTGGCTTTGTCACCCATTGATTCAATCATCTTGGAATCTGGACCAATAAAATGGAATCCATTTTCAAAACATATCCTTGAAAATTGAGCAGACTCAGATAAGAAACCATAACCAGGATGTATGGCATCAGCATTTGTGATTTCACCAGCAGCAATGATTCTTGGTATATTTAAATAACTTTCTTTACTTTGTGGAGGCCCTATACATACGGCTTCATCGGCGAATTTTACATGTAATGATAACTCATCAGCAGATGAATAAATTGCTACTGTTTTAATATCAAGCTCATGGCAAGCTCTTATTACGCGGAGAGCTATTTCACCTCGATTGGCAACAAGAATTTTTTTAAACATTTTTTATTTGGTTGGCTCTATGATGAATATAGGCTGATTGAACTCCACTGGATCTGAGTTATTTACAAGTATTTGCTTCAATACTCCATTATGTTCAGATTCAATCTCGTTCATAATTTTCATTGATTCAATTATACATAATACTTGCCCAACTTTCACATTATCTCCTTCTTTTACATAAGGGGGCTTTTCTGGCGACTGTGCAATATAGAAAACACCTGGCATTGGAGATAAAATCAAAGATTCATTTTCTTTATCAGGTTCTTGTTCTAATTCATTATCATTAGAGGAAGATTGAATCTTATTTGTAATAGTTTCTTGCTGTGAAATACCAGCTATAATATTTGATTGATTTTTTACAACTCTAAATTTTCTTCCCCAAAAAGTTGCTTCAATCTCGTTAACATCTGAATTTTCCAAAATATAAATTATTTCTTTAAGTTTATCTTGCCACATAGTTTAATCCAAATTTATTTATTACTGGCCCTTTCAACATATTCGCCACTCCTTGTATCTATTTTTAATTTTTCTCCTTCGTTGATAAATAGTGGCACATTCAATTCAAACCCGGTTTCTACTGTTGCAGGTTTTATCGCGCCAGTCGCAGTATTCCCTTTGAAGCCTGGTTCAGTCTTAATTACCTCTAGTATCACATGTGCAGGCATTCTGATATCAAGTATTTCCTCATTATCAAAAAGGATATCTACATTCATTCCAGCTATCAAAAATCTTTTATTATTAGAAACTATACTTTTATGAACTAAAAGTTGATCATAGGTTTCACTATCCATAAAAATATAGTTTTCTCCATCAACATAAAGAAACTGTAATTGTTTTGCCTCTACTCTAATAAATTCAATTCTTGCACCTGAATTAAAAGTATGATCTATGATCTTCCCAGTTTGAATATCTTTTAACTTCGTTCTAACAAATGCTCCACCTTTACCCGGCTTAACGTGCTGAAACTCAATAACTTTCATTCTTTTAGATTTAAATAAAATTACTGCATTGTTGCGTATGTCTGCTGTTGTAGCCACATAAACCTCTCTTTAACTTAATCTTTACAGTGTATAATATAAGATGACAAAACTACTCTTCAAATGTAGGGTTATAGCAATAAAATATTAATTTATTTTGAAATTTCATCTATGAATTCTAAAACCATAGCTTTATCTGCAATCATTTCGTTATGATGAACAGACTCCCTAGCATATTTAACCATATCTGCTTTCGATAAAAGAGTGGTCCAATCATTAAAACTATCTTTATTAAACAGAAAAAGTTCTTTGTTTTGAATAATTTCATCAGTGGTCATTTCTAAAGTTCTTATATAAGTAGAATATTCAACAAATTCTCGGGTAATATGAGATAATTCTGTATAAAATTCTTTAGAAAATCCTTTATCATTTAGAACTAATAATCGATTTCGAGCAATCTCTATAGGTGTTTTTTTAAATGAATTTTTAGAGGCTGGATAAATATTTTTTATTCTTTTGTTCCAAACCCAAATAATTCCAATTAGTATGATACTGCCTAATAGTAATAAAAAAATATTTTTAAAAGGAATGACACCAACAACTGAAACAGGTCCTTTTATAGGCCTGGGAACTTTATCCATTGATGGTTCAATGGCAGAAATTATATCTATAGCTAATTTTTCTACTTCTAAAGTACTTCTAATGCCACCTTCCTTATTTAAAATATAAATTTGATATTCAGGTGTATAAAATCTACCTGTATCCCAAAAAGCAATTTCAATAATTTTACCCTCCTTATCCTGATTGGTAAATAATGTTTTTTGAGAGCGTAAAGAAATAGAATCATCTTCTATGTTTAGTTTAGGGAATACAATATTTTCCTGATTAGTATTATGGGCTACTATTTTCCAAGTAATAACATCTCCAATCTTAGCAATTGAAGTATCAATCTCTGAGCTAATATAGATTGATTGACAATAAACTGCTGATAAATAATAAAAAAAACAAAATACGAAGTAACGCATTTATCAATATTTCTTTACTCTTCTCTTAAAAAATTTCATTAGAGGTTCAACATAATCTTCATCAGTGGGAATCGATACAATATCTAATCCAATTTGAGCGCAACTTTTTTCCAGATTAATAATTGATTGTGTATTTTCATCATTCATTTTTTTTAAATCTGATTTATTTGAAGTATCTATCCAAAACTTTGAACCGGTTTCTGGGTCTTCAACTTTAACCATACCTATATTTGGAAGATTGATTTCATATGAATCATATATATTTATACCAATTAGATCATGCTTTCGGTTTACAATTCGTATTGAATCCCAATAATTATCATCTAAAAAATCTGATAGAAGAAATACGACGCATTTCCTATTTGCCACCTTCATTAGGAATTCGAGTGCATTTTTAATCGAAGTTTCAAACCTATTTGGCTTTGTATATAATAATTCTCGGATTACGCGTAGTATATGTGATTTTCCTTTTTTGGGGGGTAAATATTTAACTACTCCATCAGAAAATAGAATGAGACCAACCTTATCATTATTCTTTATCGCTGAGAATCCCAAAACACTAGCAATTTGTGCACTAGTACTTTTTTTAAATTTAGAATGAGAACCAAAAGCTCCTGACTTAGATATATCAACTACTAAAAATACAGTTAATTCTCTCTCCTCCTCAAATACCTTTATAAATGGTTCTCCTGATCTAGCCGTAACATTCCAATCGATCAGTCTGATATCATCACCCTGCTGGTATTGTCTAACTTCTGAAAATGTCATTCCACGACCTTTGAAAACCGAATGATATTCCCCACCAAAAAAACTATTTACTATACCACGAGTTTGTATTTCTATACGTTTTACATTTTTCAGAATTTCTCGAGGTATCATAATAATTTAAGGAACTTCGATTTTTTCGAATAATCTTTCAATCACTAGATCGGAAGTTAATTCTTCAGCTTCGGCCTCATAAGTTAAAATTATTCTATGTCTTAAAACATCAGAACCAATATATCTAACATCCTCAGGAGTAACATAACCCCTCCCCTCAGCAAAGGCTCTAGCTTTTGCTGATCGAACTATGTTAATAGTAGCTCTTGGGGAAGCACCAAAGTCAATAATGCCATCCATATCATTTAAATGATATTTTAATGGGTCCCTCGTCGCGAATATTAGGTTCAAAATATAATCCTCAACTTTTTCATCAACATATATTTCATTAATAATATTTTGTGCATCAATAATATCGCCCGAAGTAACTACAGGCTTAACATCATTTGTATCTTCTTTTGGCTTGGTATTTTGGCGCATTAAAATTTTTTCTGAATCTATATCTGGATAATCAACTAAAAGCTTGAACATAAAACGATCTACTTGCGCCTCAGGTAGAGGGTAGGTTCCCTCCTGTTCAATTGGATTTTGGGTCGCCAATACTAAAAAAGGCGAATCTAAATTATAGGTGCTTTCACCAATAGTAACCTGCTTTTCTTGCATAGCTTCTAATAATGCACTCTGTACTTTCGCTGGTGATCTATTGATTTCATCTGCAAGAATAATATTAGAAAATATTGGTCCTTTTCTAGTATCAAATTGACCAGATTTTTGGTTATAAATCAGAGTACCAATCAAATCGGCAGGTAACATATCAGGAGTAAACTGAATTCTCTGAAAGTGTGTATCTAAAGAATCAGCAAGAGTTTTTACTGTAAGTGTTTTTGCTAACCCAGGTACACCTTCTAATAACATATGCCCATCAGCTAACATACATATGATTATTTTATCGATAAGCCTCTCTTGACCTACAATAGTACGATTAAGGTTATCTCGCAAAGGCTGAACAAAAGTTGATGCTTTTGCTATACGATCATTAATAGCGGTAAGACTGAAATCACTCATACTATGAAATAATTACTAAGAAGTGATGTGCTTTAATGCAGGAATTTCATTAATATCTTTTCCAAGATGATTAATTTCAAACTTTACTGAGGGGTACAGCTCATGTTTTGGAAAGCGATCTAGAAAAACCTGATATTCTTCTCGAGCTTTATCAAAGTCTTTTAATACATTAGCATAAATATAACCTATCATAAATTGAGCAAGCGCTTCTTCTTTAGAATCTTTATACTTACTTAATACTATTCGATATTCTTTAAGCGCCCTTTCAAAATCTCTCAAATCGTTCATATAAATATCACCTATTAAATATTGTGCTTTAGCAGCCAATATATTATCTGAAAATTGATTTACCATAAACAAAAGATTGTTAATGGACTCTTTTGTTAATTTCCTCTTTCGTAATGTTTCAGATTTATTAATTATCCACTCTGGGAAACCAGTAATTTCTTTAGCCGCTTGTTGTGCTTGAACACTACCAGGATAATTATCAACCGTTTTATTAAGTGCATTTAGTACCATCTCAGGATTGTGTTTCCAATTTTTATAAATGTTTACAAGTTTATACTGAGCCAATGATGCCAGACTATCATTCGGAAATTTACTGATTAATAAATTTAGATTTTTAATCGCTTTGTCTTCTTGATTCTGATCAAGACTTGTTTGAGCAATTCCCATTAAATCAGGAGCATTTTTTGAGCATCCAAATATTAGCAATCCTATTATTATTACAAACGTTTTCTTCATATCTATTTAATTTATGTTAGCTGAATTTATGTTTTGAAATTATATCTCAAAAGGATATACTATTCTTAATAACAAATAAATTTATAGTTAGTTCCATTCTTTGATCTTAAAACAAATATTGCACACCGAAATTAATTTTCCCATTTTTTGCATTTAAGTGATCATCGAGATACGGTATCGCAAAATCTAATCTTATAGGTCCCAAAGGTGTTGAATATGTTAAACCCAAACCAGTATTCCATCCTATCTTACTTTTACTAAAGCTCTCATAATCATCTGACAAAATACCACCATCATAAAATAGATTAACACCTAAACTTTTATTTAACTGCATTCTTATTTCTATATTACTCAAAAACCTATAAATGCCTCCTATTGGTGTACTATTAGAATCACCTATTGTCCTATATTTTAAAATTTCCCATCCCCTCATATTTGAGCTACCACCCAAATAAAATTTCTCATAACTATAATCAATATCTGATTGATTCCACGACCATAGCCGACCCAATTTTATACGTTTTGCTAAAACTAAATTTTTTGTAATCGAAAGAAAAGAACTGAAAGATATATCTAGTTTACGATAATCCCTTTCGCCACCTAAATGATATCCTGTAGACTTAAGATATACATCTATTAAATATCCTTTTTTGGGAAACAGTGGATCATCTTTCTTATCTAAGTGAAATCTAAAAGATAAGGATCTTTGTTGTAAATTTTTTACCGATGTAGAATTTCTATTAACATCTAGGCTATCAGTAGATGCTTCAAAATTATAACCAGTATTATTATCACTGAAGTTTTCCCATACTGTTATGTTTTGAATATAGGATCTCTCATCAAAAAATATGATTTGTGATACTTCTAAGCCATAACGTTCAACCTGGTCTATATTTTCCTGATCATAATTAATTAATGTTTCATAAAAACTACTAATCTTCGTAGGCCAGCGAATACCTAAAATCCAGTTTGTATCAAAACCTATATCATATCTTAAACGCGGAAGCGTAAAATTAGTTTCCCATGGCAATCCAATTAAAAATTTTGTAGAAAAATTTGAATTTGTTTTAAAAATAGAGCGATTTCTCCATTCGATGAAACCACCTAATGCTGGTAGCGGATCTAGACCTTCATAAAACTCTACTGGTTCATATCCGCCAACAGACAACCACTCTCTCTGTTTATATTTATTTAATGATACTATAATATTTACCAAAGAATCAGAATCAGTAACTTTAACTGGGACTAAATTTACCATTGAATAAATTCCGGTTTCCCTCAATCTGCGTTTTGATTTTTGTATTATTTCTGGATTATAATTATCACCAGAACTATATACTAATTCTCTAAAGACTAAATTGCTATCTGGTACTTCAACGCCTTCAATGAAGGT
>MDTA01136111.1_pt1 | contig 10833 bp, 10 predicted proteins | sample 811151 | NCBI WGS metagenome assembly MDTA01 (sample SAMN05326648, study PRJNA326480) | marine metagenome | isolation source: seawater | place: Indian Ocean: South | collected 2010 | reverse complement strand
TGGGAGCAGTTGGCAGCACTACCACCTACTCCTATAAAGAATATTCTTCCATTATTTTTTTTCAATTTATATAACTGATTTATGATTTTATCTAATTTTTTAAAATCTAAATTTGTTATACCCCAAGCAATATTTTCCATATATTTTTCTATAAATTTCATTCTTCCTCCCACACGTTAATAATCGAATTAAAAATGTAAGCTGCTATATTATGCTGATTCAGCTTTTGATCGTTATACAATTGCTTAACTAATTGGTTTTTTTTTACTTTGATATTATCTGTTAATTCTACAGCAAATAAAATGTTGCTAGAAGTAATTACTTTTAATCGTGATTTCATAAAAAGATAACTTGGAAAAGCTCTATCAGTTTCAGTAAATAATTTCATCTTATTAAAATAATCTAAGTCTTCTGGTTCAAAATTACATATATAGGGATGAAGTAAATTTACTACTGTTACAAATTTTTTATTAATCTTTCTATATGACACTCCTGTATGAGTGAGATTTTTTTCTAATTTATCATCTTGAAATTTCATTGTTTCAGTTAAGTTTTTACCAGCTAATGAAACAAGTTTTTTTGAATTAATATCAATAACATTATACATTCTTTTTTTTCTGTGATGTTTTAGTAGAGATTTTGCACTTGTATTATTATTTACACGTGCATGTGTAAATGTATAACAGTAATTTTTACCATGGATTGTACTTAGTAGATTTTTAAAAGAGTCTTTCGAATAGACTAAGTCTGCTAAAATTTGAATACTAAGAGACTTATTGATTAGAGATTTTTTAATATGACTCTTAAAAATAATCAACATTGGTGATTTTTCAGATTTTTCAAAAATTTTTTCACAATCAATAAAATTAACTTTGCAACTCGTTTTGTTAACTAGGTAATTGATATTTTTGTCATTCTTAAGTGTCTTAATATTTTTTCTATAATATAAATCAAATTCGACATTATATTGTTTAATAAGCCATAGTAGGTTTCCCTCTTGCATCAGCGAGGGTAAACAATAATCTAAGAAATATTTATAAAATTTGTCTCCCCAAATAGGCCATAAAATTATATCTATTTTTTTTGTTTTTTTTTGATAGTTATATTTTTTTTCAAAAATTATATATGAAGAAAAATGAAATAAGCTTTTTGAAAATTTAGTTTTTAAAATATTTTTGGAATATAAGTTTTTTTTAATATATGTTCCAAATTGTTTTGAAAATTTATAAAATTTTCTTTTGAAAATACTCATATTTTATATTTATTAAATTTATATTATCTTTCTATTAAAATCATTTAAGCATGTAATTGGAAGACTTCAGGAGATCAATCTTACTTAAACTATAACTATTGCCAATATTTTCTACAGATTTAGCAGCAGCTATAGAGCCTAAAAATAAACATAATTCGTCTGACATTCCTAAACTTAAGCAAATTGAAAGCATAGATAACATTGCATCACCAGAGCCAATTTTATCAACAATTTTTGATGCGAATGCTGGACAGTAAGTTTTTTTTAAAGATTTATTTTTTAAAGAGAATAAATATGCTCCTTCGGAGCCACAAGTAATTACAAGTTTTTGAAATTTAATTTTTTTGCTTAAACTTATGACCATTGTATCTAATTCAGAAACATTATCTCTTAGATCATGCCTTAATTCTGTTTCATTAACTATTAATAAATTTGAATTATTGTATTTATCAATTTTTTGAGAACCTATATTAAATGAATTTATTTGAGCATTGATAGATGTGAATTTTTTAAACTTTGAAATTTTTTTAGCTATCTCAGTTGAAATCATCCCATGACCATAATCAACAAATATAAAGACATCGTTTGACTTATATAATTTATTTAATTTTGATTGAAATAATTTTTTTTGTGATGTACCCAGAGAATCGTCGTTTAATTGATAAACACCTAAAAGTTTCTTTTTATCAATATGATCGATATATCTTCTTTTTATTATTGTTGGGGAATTAAGTTTTTTAATTGGATCTAGATGAATATTTTTGTTTAATTTAGATTTTATAAAACGAATTTCTGGATTTTTGTCTCCTATTGTTGTTAGTATAGAAACTTTTTTAACAAATTCAGATATATTATTTGCTACTGAGGCTACACCACCTAAATATCGCTCTTTATTTAATTCTTGCATAACTAATACAGGTTCTTTACCTGACTTGCCCACTGCTTTGCAAAATACATACTCGTCAATTATTGTTTCTCCAATACATACAACATTTAATTTAGATAAATTTTCTATTTGTTTATTAATGAAATAACTTGAGTGTTTTGACTTAATTAAATTCAAAAAAGACTTTTGGTCTTTATTAAAATGATCAGAAAAAATATTAATTAACTTACTAGAACTATAAGTTACAGCTTTAGTGTATGAAATATGCCCTTTAACTCTTTTAATTGCAGAAATTTCTCTCTTAATATTTCCAGTTATATCATCTTCATTGTTTTTATAATCAGGACCTTTACAGTAAATATTTGGCTTAACTTTTAAAATGTTTGAAATAGCTACATCGCTATTACTTAAAAAAACGTGATCTACTATCTCAAGAGAAGAGAGAGTTTTTAACCTTATTTCTTGGTTAAAAAAGGGTCTATTGGGTCCCTTGTTTATAAATTTATCTGACGTTACACTTATAATTAATATATCGCCAAGTTTTTTTGCCTCTTCAAAGTGAGCTATATGTCCATAATGAAGCACATCAAAAGCTCCATGACACATAACTACAATTTTTTTGTTCTTTTTATAAAAAGAAACCTTATTCGATATTTTTTGAAGAGTTAAAATTTTACTCATATTTATTTTCAAAAAAAGAATAAAACTTTGATTTGTTAAATAAAATTTTATTTTTTAACATTTTTTTAATATAGAGAATATTCGATAAAATTAAATTTTTTTATCATACAACCATAATTTGTATAATTTAAAATAACACATATTATTAAATCTCCATCAAAATTGATAGATAATATCATGATATTTTTTTTGAAAAATTAATTTGTGATAACCATTTACAACAAACGTGAAGAACAAACATCTGTAAGTCTTCAACAATCTGCATATCATTTAATTCAAAATGGATAGACTCATCCAAAATTTTTTTTGCTTTACCTCCATTAAAACCAATAATTCCAAAACTATAAACATTCATCTTTTTTGCTTGTTTTATTGCCTTTAAAATATTTTTAGAATTTCCACTGCCACTTAAAACTATAAGTAAATCATTCTTGTTAGCTTTAACTTTTAATTGTTCGGAAAATATAGAATCGTAATCAATATCATTTGCTAAACAGGTTATTACAGCGCTGTTTGAGACAAGTGCTTCAATTTTAATTCCTTTTTTATTTGATAATGCAGCTCCATATAAAAAATCATTGGCAATATGCTGCGCATTTGCACCACTCCCACCATTGCCTATTATGAATATATTTTTTTCAAGTTTCCAGCATTTGAGAATATGATTTGAAAGAATAGAGATGTCTTTCTCAATTTTATCATTGAATGAATTTATATAATCAACTTTATATTTATCTATAAGATACTGTAATGAATGATTGATTTTCATATTTTTGACCAAATAACATCTGTGAACTATTAACCATTAATAATATAGTAGCAATTTATTTTTTACTAATTTAAATTAAAAATTAAGAAAATTATAAGTTAAATTCGCAAATGATTAAGGTACCCAGTAAAAAATTTGCAAATTCCTCTTTCGCAATTTTAGAGATTAACGGAATGTTTTTGCTACAAAAAAGAGATATGAAAAATAAAATATGGTATCCGGCAATGCTTGGTTTATTTGGTGGTAAGATTGAAAAAAATGAAAACGAAAATCAGGCATTGAGAAGAGAAATATTAGAAGAGACTAATTTAAAAATTAATAACTTTTATTTTTTAAATAATTTTAAATTATTGAATGGAAATAAATATTATTTTAGGCACGTATTTTATTCAAAAATTAATAAGCTTCCTGAACACTTTAAAGTAAATGAGGGAAGAGGATATATTTTAGTTGGTAAAGATAAACTTAGTTCTTTAAAGAAAAAGATAATACCAACAGATTATGTTTCTTTATCAAATTATTTGAGAGTAAAATATGATAAATATCTTTATTGAATTTAATTATAAAATTTTGAAATCATATTAATCATAAATTTCATTTGATCTTTGCTCAAATATTGATGAACTGGAAGAGTAATTAATTCCTTGCTTTGTTGTATCGCATTTTTAGAAACATTTTTATCATTATATTTCAGGTAGGGTTTTTGTAAACAAAGCGGTTTTGGGTAGTGAATTTTAGCCTCAATATTATTTTTATTTAAGTATTTAATAAGTTTGTCTCTTTGTTTAACTCTAATCATGTAAAGAGCAAATGTTTCTAAGTTATCTTTATTTCTTTTAGGAATTTTAATAAATTTATTTAATTTTTTTAGGTGAAAATCTAAATACTTTGCATTTAAGTTTCTTTTTTGAATTACTTTATTTATTTTTTTTAAACCCTCCAATATTACAACACATTGTAATGGTTGCATTCGCATATTAACTCCCCATAAATCTATATTATCCCTATCCCTCATTCCATGATTTCGATATTTTTTCATCCATTCATATACCTTTTTGTTATCAGTGCAAAGCATCCCAGCATCACCTATAGCGTTTATTGTTTTTAGAGGATGAAAACTAAAACAACCAATATCACCAAATGTGCCAGGATGTTTTCTTTGAAATTTACCTCCAATACCCATGCATGAGTCCTCAATTACATTTAAATTATACTTTTTTGCAATTTTGATAATCTTATCAATATTGGGAATACCACCACCCCAGTAAACAGGAATTATAGCTTTTGTTTTTTTTGTAATTCTTTTTTCAATCAGTGTTTCATCAATTTGATAATTGTCATTTACATCAACTAGTAAAGGTTTAGCTCCGCAAGCAACAATCGCTCCTGCAGTAGCATAAAATGTATTCGCTGCAGTAATCACCTCATCTCCACTTTTTATACCAAGTGACTTTAAGGCGAGGATCAAAGCGTCTGTACCACTATTAACAGCTATGGCATATTTTGAACCAAAGTATTTAGTAAATTTTTTTTCAACTGAGTTAACATATTTCCCAAGAGTATAATCACTAGATTTAATTAGTTTTTTCCACTCAAAGATAATTTTATTATAATTTTTGAATTCAAAAGGGAGGTAATTAAAATGAACTTTCATAATCTAAGTTTTATATAGGACTAATTTTTAATTTTCCACAAAGAATAATACGAGTCATTTACAATATGGTTAATCAATCTTCTTTTGCCAGCATATAAATTATGTGTAGTTTTATATTTATTTATTTGAGTGAACTTTAAGTCTTCTTTTGTAAGTTCTGAGTAAAATACAAAGTCAGAATCTCCGATAAATTTATATCTTCCCTCTTTGATAAGCATTCTTGGCCAATAGAAATCAATTAAATTATAATCTAATATTGATTTAAAAAATTTATAATCATTTCGATTGAATTTAACAATGCAAACATTTACTCTTGAAGATGAAACTAAATATGTTTTCTCATGAATTTTTTCAATGGTGAGACTATCTATGAAACTACTTTTGATATTTATACTTTGTTTAAAAGCTGGATGAAGGTTATTAAATGTGATTCTCACTAAATTAGAGTTACTCAATATTTTCTTTTTTAGAAATATTGACTTTAGTAACTTATGAGATCTTTTCCAATTAACTCTTGCACCTATACAAGCAATACCAATATCTTTTCCATAGGCTGAGATAAAAATATTATATATAGAACCGTCACCATATACATGGTCAGGAGTCAAAACCATAGAATATGCATTATCTTTTATTGAACAATCAATAAAAGAAAGTAAGCAGTTCTTTAAATAAATTTTGGGATTCTGATTATCTTCTAAATTTTGATTTTCGACTATCTCAATAGATAGATACTTTTTTAAAGCTAATTCATTTTTTTTACTAAGGGTTTTCTCATTATTTTTTGAATAAATTACTAATTTTTGTGTACAGCCAAATTTTTTTAATTTTGGTAAATTATTTTTTTGCAAAAGACTTGGAATGAGAACATCATTAAAAATCGCTATGTATTCTTCTCCCCATAATGAAACTGAATAAAAGATTTTCTTTGATTTAATGTTTATTACTTTTTTTGAGTTTATGAAACCAAAACGGTCTAATTTACTATAAAATTGAATTTGGAAATTATTTTTTTTATGAGTGAACCTTCTATTTAGTTTATCAAAAAATCGACTCATAAAACTTTAAAATGGACCTTTAAAATTTTTGTCTGGCTGATCGGAAGAGTATTTATCTGATGAATATAAAATTTCTTTAGGAACTTTTCTTCTAAATATTTTAAAGACCTCGATAGCTATTGAAATATAAGTGGGGTAAATATGTTTTGCTAGTGCTCTAGTACTAGGGATTGGGGCATCCATAAGTCCTATTCTCTTAAGTTTTATATTCTTTTTATCAATAATTTCTTCATCAATAATAGTTGATAGTATCTCGGAAGATACACCAAAAAAAGACAGGCCATTATCAATAGCTAATACTTTTCTAGTTTTTTTTGCTGTTCTAATTATGGATTTTTTATCTAATGGTCTAATTACTCTTAAATCGAGTACCTCTGAATTTATGTTATACTTTTCTAATAGCCTAGCAGCCTTTAAAGACTCTATTGCCATAAATGAGTTAGAAATTAAAGATATATCTTTTCCTAACTTCATGATCCTTGCTTTATTGATTTGAGTTTCGTAATATTTTCTTGGTACATTACCATAATTATCATGTAACCATCTGTGCTCGAAAAATATTACAGGATTATTGTTTTTGATACTTGAAATTAACATTCCTTTAGCATCGCTAGCCGTTGATGGTGTAACAACTACTAGACCTGGAATATGAGCAAATATTGCCTCCAACGATTGAGAGTGTTGAGGCCCTTGCCCCCATCCTCTACCTATAATTAATCTAATAACTAAAGGAACACTCTTTTTTCCTGCGCTCATAAAATTCCATTTAGCAGCTTGATTGAAAAGTTGTTCAATTGTAAGTAATGCGAATTCAACTCTTTGATGTGATAAAACTGGTCTGTACCCTTCTGTTGCCATTCCAATTGATATCCCTGTTAATGAATTTTCAGCAGTAGGAACATCAAATACTCTATTTTTACCGAATTTTTCTTTTAATCCATAAGTTGTCCCAAAAATTCCTTTTGGATCATCACTTCCTAAGCCTAGAACTATTACTCTTTTGTTTTTATTCATCGACAAAACAAGTGCCTCGTTTATAGCTTGTGAGTACTTTAATTTTCTCATGCGTATATAAACTTTTTAATATATTTTTTAGCAGGAAATTTGCTATTTTTTGCAAATTTAAAAGCTTGATCTAATTCTGATTTAATTATCTTAATTTGGTTTTCAATTTCTTGTGATGAAATAATATTTTGACTTAAAAGTTTTTTTTTATAAAGATTGATGGGATCTCTATTTAACCATTTTTTTATTTCTTTTTTATTACGATACTTCAAATTATCATCATTGTTTGGGCCACAATGTTCAAGATGTCTGTAAGTATTAAGTTGAATTAAATGAGGTTTATTCTTAGATCTTATATTAGATATGATTGTCTTACTTTTATTGTAAATTTTATCACAATTATTTCCATCAATATAACTTGACTGAATTCCATGGGCTTTTGCTATTTTTAAAATTGATCTATCTTTAGATTGCCTTTTTGAAATATTAGAATAAACAGAGTAAAAATTATTTTCACAAACAAATAAAATATTCAAATTAAACAAAGATGCAAAATCTAAACTTTCATTAAAAACTCCCTCTTCTGTTGCGCCATCTCCAAAATAAATTACGGTGACATCTTTATTTTTTCTGCTAAGCTTATTTGCCCAAGCTACTCCTACACCAATGGGTAAGGTGCTTCCTACTATAGGAACAGCAGCTACTATATTCGCTTTAATATCAATAAGATGCATAGACCCTCCTAAACCCATGGCACAACCAGTTTCTTTCCCATATAATTCAGCTATCATATTTTTTAATGACCCCCCTTTAGCTAGGTAATGAAAATGAGATCTATGTGCACTAAGAACTTTATCATTCCTGTTTAAATTATTTGATATTCCTACTGGTATAGCCTCTTGTCCAACAGATAAATGAATAGGGCATCGCATCTCTTCATTTGAATACTCTCTTTGTATTTTAAGTTCTACTTCTCTCATTCTGATCATTTCAAAAAGAATTTTTTTTCTAAGTTTATTATTCATAAAACTTGTTAACCATCCTAGATATATAAATGATTTGTTTTTTTGATAAATATTGATTTATAGGGAGAGTCAAAATTCTTTTAGATTGCAATTCTGTATTTGGAAAATCACCAATTTTTAAACCTAATTTTTTCGCAGCTGGTTGCAAATGTATAGGAGTAGGGTAATGGATACTTGTTGATATACCTTTATTTTCTAAAAATTTTTTTAATTTATCTCTTTTATCAACTTTAATAACATACGTGTGAAAAGTATCATAATATTTTGAATCATTTTTAGGTATCTCAACAACCAGATGATTTAAATGTTTATTATATAAATCAGCGTTGCTTCTTCTGATTTTTATTACTTTATCCAATCCTCTCAGTTTAAAGTTTAAAATTGCTGCTTGTAAATTATCCATTCTAGATACAAAACCAAATTCCTCTACAACACCTCTTTTCTTCATCCCGTGATTAATTAATTTTTTTGCTCTTTCTGCATAATTTTTATTTGATGTAATTAAGTAACCAGAGTCGCCTAGGGCATTCAAATTTTTAAGTGGATGAGCTGAAAAACATCCAAAATCTCCATATGTTCCAGCATGTTTGTTATTTAGCTTGGATCCAATTGCCTGCGCAGCATCCTCAACTACCTTTAATCCATGTTCATTGGCTATCTTCATGATTTCAATCATATTTGACATTCTACCAGTTAAATGAATTGGCAAAATAGCTTTAGTTTTTTTTGTTATTTTTTTTTTTATTAATTCGGGATTTATATTTTGATCATCAAGAACATCTACAAATACAGGTTTTGCTCCCAAGTGAGTAATTACAGCAGTTGAGGCTATAAAAGAATTTGGTGTAGTAATTACCTCATCTCCTTTTTTAACACCTAATAGATGAAGTGATAAGGTTAATGCATCAGTGCCACTATTTAAAGCAACAGCATATTTTGTTTTTGTATAGGAACGAATATTTTTTTCAAATAAATCTATCTCTCTTCCCCCGACCCACTCACCAGTGCTAAGAGTTCTATCAATTATATTGAGTATTTTTTTTTTATTAGCTTGAAAGTCTTTTTTTAAATCTACATATTTTATATTCATATATTTGTTACCTAATCAGAAGAAATTCTTCCATTATTAATTTTTATGACTCTATCAAAATATTTCATTAATTGCTTTTTGTGTGTTACAAAAACTATCGTTCTTTTATCAAAAACTTCAAAAATGTTAGTAAGAATAATTGTCTCATTATTTTCATCTAGTGAACTAGTGGCTTCATCAAAGAAAATAATATTTGGATCTCTATACAATGCTCTAGCGATACCAATTCTTTGGATTTGACCACCAGATAATTTAACTCCTTTTGTTCCAACTTTTGAGTACAAACCTTCCTCAGAATTTTTAATAAAGTCAGTTAAATTAGAGAGTTCAACAACTTTATTAATTTTTTCTTTATCAATTAAATCAGCATCTTCACCGATAGCAATATTATTAATAATTGTATCATCTGAAATAAAAATATCCTGGGTAACATATCCAATTTGATCTTGTAAATTCAAAAAATTATTATTTTCAATTCTCTTTTCATTTACATAAAAATCTCCGTTCGAAATATCTAATAATCCCATTAGGACAGACAATAATGTAGTTTTGCCAGAACCACTTTCACCTAAAATACAAATTTTTTCACCTTCTGTTATTCTGAGATTAATTCCATTTAAAATATTTTTTTCTAAATTGTAGGAAAATTTAACATTTTTAAGTTCTAAAGTTCTAAAGTCCTCTTTTGAGTCTTGTTTAAGTACTTGATTAGAAGGAATATCAAATTTCATAATATCATCTTTGATTATATTGATTGCAAATTTTGTATTATTTAAAACATTCATTGCTGTTGATATTTGCTGGAAACCTGGTATCAAACGGCTTGCACAAATGGCAACAATAGTAATTGTTGCAATTAGACTTTGGTTTTCGATTTCATAAAGAGATGAAAAAACTGCTAACAATAAAATTCCTGATATTGCTATAATTTCCAAAAATAATCTTGGAAATGCATTTACAGTATTAAAAAATACCCTATGGGACTCTACTCCTTTAAGAGCATTATCAAAATTTTTTATAACTGTTTCGTGAAGGTTGTATAATTTAATTTCCTTAAGATTAAAATAAAGTTCGTTTATTATTTTTAATCGAGCTACATCGAAATTATGTGCGATTAAAGATCTTTTCTTTAAAGTTTTTTTTAAAAATTGAATAAATAAATATGATACTACCATTAGAACGATAAAAGCTAGTGTACTTATCAATGTATTAAAAAGTAGAATAACTACCATGATAACAATCATCATTAATATTTCTCTAAGAATAGTTGTATAGAAGAAAATTCTTTCACAAACTGCTAAAAGTAGTTGTTCAATATTTCTAGTTATAACTTCTGGGTTTTTACCATATAAGAATTTTAAAGAACAATTTAGATAGTAATTTAATAATTTTTTTCCATTTAGAGTAACAATA
>MDTA01071933.1_pt1 | contig 10833 bp, 6 predicted proteins | sample 811151 | NCBI WGS metagenome assembly MDTA01 (sample SAMN05326648, study PRJNA326480) | marine metagenome | isolation source: seawater | place: Indian Ocean: South | collected 2010 | reverse complement strand
TAAAATTTCAGACTTAGGATAAGAATGTTCGGTAGCATCATTATCTTGTGAACATGTAAAAGTAATTGATTCTGGTTCAATTTTAACACTTGTGCCTGCTCTTAAGGAGTGGTTTCCGATAGTTAACTCAACATCTCCAGATACTGGATCATAATCAGCATCAGTGATAGTAAAAGTCTTTTCTGGACTTGCTCCTACAGTAATATCAAAAGTATCTGTAGTTACATTAGAAACTGCTAAAGATTGCTCATGATTTCCATCAGCAAGTCTTGGATAAGACTTTTCTGCGACATGACCATCCATTCCGCAAGTAAATGTCAGACTATTTGATTTAAGTACAACATCATCTCCATTGTTAAGACCATGATTGGCAACTGTGACTTGAGCAACACCTGTTACGGCATCATAAGTGACATTTGTTGGTGTTCCTACTGCAGTACCCCAATAGTTTGCATTAGCAGAGGTGATAGTAAGATCTTTTTCAAGCAACTGGTTGACAACTGCTTCTTTCATTAAATCTCTAACTTTCTCAAATGCAGTGACAGACTGAAGAATTTCACCATCAAGACCATTAATAGTAAGTGATGTTCCAGTAGCATTAAAATATTGCTTGAGGAACTTACGAGCATAAACGTTACCACCAGTGTGGACATCTAATGCCATGGCATCAATAAAGAGTCCAATGTCACGCTTACACTTTGCCTCGCCAGTTCTATCAGATCCAATCGTTTCAGTTGGAAGACCAGCAGTAGATCCTGCAGCGATAGCAGCAGTGACAATACCTGTAAGAGTTGTGATAGCAGAAGTTACGTTAGCACACAGAGGAGCACCAGCAGGATCAGGAGTGATCGTGCTATCGGTAACTGTTAGTTGATTTGTGAATGCCAGGATCATGTTGTCCTTGGCAGCATTGAAAGCATCATTTGATGCTAATTCCTCACCAAGTAAACCATTGGTAAGAGGATTGCCCTGATCATCAAAATACTGAAGAGCAAACTTACGAGCATACTCATTACCACCGTTGACAAGATCTAGTGATGTATAATCAATGAACAATCCAATGTCACGCTTACACTTGGTCTCCACTGCGGGATCAGCAGTATTTGATCCTGCCTGCATGGTTGTCCAAGCGTTATCAATAATCTCCTGTCTGTTCTGCTGGATGAGTCTATAAGCGTCCTTAAAGCGATAATCACTCGCGGTTGCAGGATCTCCTGGATAAACAAAATCAGGATAGTCTACGGCGATCTGAGCGGCACCTCTGTCAACCAATTCCTTGCGGTTGGTCATGATCAAACGGTAAGCATCTCTATATCTACTGTATCCGTTAGTCTGAGGATCATTGGGATAATAGAAATCAGGATGCTGTAAAGAGATCTCAGCATTTGCTCTATCAATAATCTCAAACTTATTAGCATTAATTAAGTTAGCACCATCTCTATGTCTATTTGCACTAACTGGTCCCTTGGTGGGATCTGTCCAAATACCAATATTTCTAATGGGTCGCGTTGCAGATGGATTTGCAGTATAATATGTTAGAATTGTTGTTAAATTATCAATCGTTGATTGAACATCAGCACAAACATCTGGATGTTGATTTGTTAGAGTTCCATTAGGATTACTAATTAATGCTCTGAAACTATTTGATGTTGGAACATCATAAATTTCAAATTTATCATTAAAATTAATATTAGCAATGGAATTTACTACACCAGAAATATGAACATACTTTTGATCAGGATAAGTCGTTCCACTAACAGTAACTGCTAATCCATGGTCACCATCAGTAGTAACAGTCATTATACCAGCGTCATATGAAATGCCAGTGATATTTTGTGTTTGATATGGTTCTTGGAATATCTCATTCAAAGCAATCATAACAGATGTGTTTGAAGTATCTGTTGGGAAGTTCCCGTCATTAGTAGACAATGAAAATACTGCTCTAGCTCCATCAAAATCAGCAGAAATATCTGCCATCTTTGTAGATTCAATTTGGTTATCTAAGAAGTTCAGTCTAGCAGCGCCAGATCCCCCATAAGCTTTGATATTAGCAGTTCTTATTGTTGAGACTTCATATTTTTTAAGTACAATATCAGATTCTACATTGATATCTGGAAGTTGAATGATAACTTCATTTGCATTTGCATTGTCAGCAAGACCGATACTAAAAGGGTTTCCAGTTACAGTATCTTCAAAATCTACATCATTTTCAACTGCAACTTCACCAAATAGTTTAAATCCAAGTGGATGAGTAGTTTCATCTACATATTGCTTATAGTCATTTAAACTTCTCGTACTTCTGATAACATAGGAGAAATCTTGGAAATAGTTACTATCAGTAATTTTTTGAGAAGATGAACTAATCTTACCAAGATCGGAGTCATAAAAACCGACTTTGCCAATATAAGCGTTGACTAAACCGACAATATCTGGATTAGTTACATATTCAACTGTAGATGTATACTGATTAATTTGACCATTCAATACATCACCTGCTTTTAACTCTCCTCTAACAACAAAAAGATTTAGCAAATAAATTTCATTTCCAATTAATTTAATTTCCTCAACTTTACCCTCAAATCCACCAGTTGTTGTTACAACTTCCGCTAACTTATAAGTGTTGCTTCCTAAACCCTTAACAATAACTTTTTTATTGAATAGTAATGATTTACTAAGAGTTCTATCAGAAGTAAATTGACTACCATTATTACTAAATCTAACGGTCTTAACTTTACCAATGTCAGTACCTTCAGCGTAAATTTTTGCATCAGTATCTACAGCAGTGATTGTATCAGTCTCTGCATAACCATCCCCAGGATCATCTACTGTTACTGAAATGATTCTTTCATTGACAATGACAGGTGTTAATTTTGCACCAGATCCAGTAGTAGTATTGATGAATATTTTAGTTGATGCGGAATATCTAGATCCACTGTTTAATACGGTAATAGAAGAGACCGATCCAGAAACCAATGACAATTCACCTCTAAAATCATCTAGTAAACTATGTGTAACTCCTTCAATTTTAGGAAGTTTTTTATATCCCTCTCCACCATCAATTACAGAAATACTTGAGATTGATCCAGTTGATGTCAATGATGTAGTTTTATATGAAACTAAATTTAACCACTCAGTTACTTCTGGTTGGAATGGAGCAAAAAATTGGAACCTAGTAGAATCTACGATCTTGACATTTTGTGTTCCTGCGGGAAGTAAAAGAACACTAAAATATTTTTTATTATTAAGAACTCCGTTCTTTTCATCATAATAATATACTCTTGATACATTAGTATCCAAAAGAGCTAATTTTTCAATAGTTGCTGATGCACCTGGAGTTCCTGGTGTTCCAACATATGTAACATTCGCCAATGTATTAACATTAGCAGAGTCTTCAGAGAAAATCAGATTATGATTCAGGTTAGATCCATCGCTAAGATCAAATACATATTTACTTCCTCTAATAAATCTAAACTGAAGATCTCTCGCATAATAATTTCCTGTTCCTGTAGGATCAATTTCCCAATATACACTTTTTCCTGTTACATCAGCAATATCTATTTGTCTACCAGTTGGTGTTGATGTATCAGTAATATTAATAGAATTTGTAATAGTTCCTGACGTTACTCTCACATCAATTTTTGAGTTTACTTTATCAATTTGATAAACTACACCAGCAACACCTGGACTAGTAATTGCATCACCAACAGAAATTCTATAATCTGGTTGATCATCTGGAATATGTAAGCTTACAGTATTTGTTGTAGCATGTAATCTCAGAGGAGTTGAGAATTGATTTCTATCAACCGTAAGTTGACCAGAATTTGTATCAATTGCTGTAATTTTTAAAATCTCATCATTAATTTTAATATAATCGTTTTCTCTAAAAAGTGCAGCGTCTACAATAGTAATATTTAAATTTGTTGCATTAAAAGCAACATCAGCCACTAAAGATGTTGTGATTGATGGTTTATTGTATGTAATTGTCTGATAATCTGAGACTCTTACCTTGAAGTTTTTTAATATTGACACTATTTAAATCTAATGATAAAGTTACTAAATCATCCTCAGAGAGACCGTGTGGTTCTGAGGTTTCTGCAGTAACTGCAAATCTTGTGCCCATGTATTGAGGGGCACTAACATCAATTGGCCACGGTGCTGTCGGAATACCGTTTGTGGTAGGTATAGACTGCCCTGGAGCAACTTGATATGAAATTCTAGGAACAGTTTTTCCATTGACCTCAAAAACTCTTCCAAAAAGTCTAGATCCTTCTGTACCTGCGTTATCAACATATAAAAAATCGTTATTTTTGAAAGTATTTCCAGATTCCGTTACAGTAAATGAATCTACAGATCCCCTCTCAACACTTCCAACTACTAAAGACGCATCAAATCCTTTGGAAGGTGTATTTGATGTTCTGATTCTTCTTGCTCCTGTGGGAATATTAGAATCATTACTTTGATCAAATTCAAGATCATAATTATTTTCAGCGGGGACTGATTGAAAACTTTCGCCAACAATATATGGATAAACACCTGATCCAAAACTGTTTACTGTTAGAAAATAACAATATCTACCATCAGGATACTCTGGTGTTTTACAAAAACGACCATTATTAAAATCTAACGTTCCATTACCTTGGACAAACTCATAGTCATTTACAAAAGCACCTAAGGGGTATTTTGTTGTATTTGGTCTGGTTGCTGAAACAGAAGATTTTAGAGCATATGAAGATGTTTGTCTAGTAATCGAACTATTCTCATCTACAGGATTACTATAACCATATGGACCATAAATTGGATTTCCATCATACGCCCAACCTAGAATAGGAGAATGAACATATCCAGATGGTTTCTCTCCATAGTTAGCATTGACACCTAAAACATTATCTGCTAATTGACTTCTTAAAATCTTTGGATTTTGTGGATATCCATATTGCAATCCATATGCAGCATTTCTACTTGCATATAAGTATCCATTTCCAAGATCAGATTTTACTTGTGTTGCAGGAGTCCAATTTTGATTGACATCTAAAGCATATTTTGTTTTAAATACTCTATCAAAAGACCATTTTTTGACATTAGCAGTAGCAAAAACTCCAGAACCTTTTGATACAATTCTTACTTGGATTGTGCTTTTATCTGTATAATCAGTACCGCCATTAAGAACGATAATTCCAGTAACTTGATTATTTGTTACCTCGGCAATAGCAAACGCACCTTTACCTCTCCCAGAGGTATCAGTAATTTCTACGTTTGGAGTGGCAACATAATCCTGTCCACCAGAAGCAACTGTAATGGTTTTAATTTCACCATTTTTGAGATGAGCATCTTGAGTAATTGATGCTGTTGCATTAAAACCATAAGTTACTTCAAGTTCATGATCTGACGTATAATCAGATCCACCATTAACTACAGAAATATTTGTGACTCTGCCATCTACAATATCTGCATTAAAAGTAGCTCCGTTTCCAGTAGCATCTTTTACTCTGAAAATTGGTTGGATGTTCTCATCAAATCCAAAACCAGATTGTGCAATACTCACACTGTCAATTGGTCCGAAAAGAACTTCCTCATAGTCTTTAGGACTAAATGCTTCAACACCATTGACAAATAAACCAACGGGTTTACTTCCAACGGTTTGAATTTGTGTATTTTTTTCTTGAACTAATGGAAATGACTTAAGAATATTTTGATTTCTAATATCAAATCCAGTTCCAATAAAACCACCAATTGGGTGTCCAGGAAGTCCCGCACTTGTTACATAAGCATACTTTGAATCTTTAAAAATAGCAAAAACTTCGGTAGGAATGTCTTTTACTGAATCATTAATTTGATTCTCAGAACTAGATGAACGATTCCCAACTTCATTTAGTTTCCAACTAGTAAACTGTGGTCTAGAATCTGAGGCACCATCTTCAGACAGTGTAATTCTTTCACCCTCGTCAAAATAATTGGAACCATCTACAATATCAACTTCAGAGAGAACTCCAAGAACTTTCATTCTTATCTGATCTTCTACTTCAGTTTTACCTGGAGCATATCCAAAAATATACTCAGTAGTACGAACTTCTTGATTAATAAAATGTGCTGCAGCGTTAGATCCATATACTCCTCTACCACAATCAATAAACTGATTGAAGGTTTTGGTTCTATATGTAATAAACTCTCCATCAATCTCAATTACACCATTTGATTTTGGAAAACTAAGAGTACTATCAACAGTAATTACCGTATCTGTGGCAGAAATATCACTTCTAAGAATAGATTCTTGTGGGATATCAAATGGTTGTGAGTCTAGTACATTCAATCTAACTTCATAGATATTTTTAGAACCAGAAGAATAGTTTGAGATATTGTTGATCAATAGATCATCAATAATAGCAGTTGCTTGAATGACACCACTGGCATCAGTTTGTCTAACTTGAGCACCGACCAAATCATATGGATTTCCCTGAATTGCTTCAACTTTAATAATATCATCGACAGTAAAATCAGAGTATGAAGCTTTGATTACTCTATCTTTTGGATAACGAATAGTAATTTCTTCGTCAAATAATGCTCTAAAAAGAAACTCTACTGAAAGGTCAGTTCCTTTGTAACTATAAAAATCTTTGATATTTCTGATCAGTGTATCTTTGCCAATCTGATCAGAAATGTTCTCATGTGGGAATCCAGCAAGATATTGCTCTTCATAGTTCTTTAGGACAAAGAAGAGAATTAAATTTGAATAATTTGTTACAACAGCATCAGCAGCATGACTTTGAGCAGTGCTAGTCTGAACCGTAGTCTTCTGATTATCAAATGTTGTAGTCGCAGTAAACCCTCTCTTACATCCAGTAAGAGTTCTTGTTGAAATATTTACAGATTCATACTGAATAATCTCACTACCAATTCCAATAACACCACCATCAGTAGAGAGACCATCAATTTTATCTACGACGATGGAAGTAGCACTAGCATCAATTGCAGATTCTAATTTATAAGTTTTGACTAGATTAAACTTTCTCAGGTTGTCAACATTAGAATATTCCAGGAAATTATTTTGAATATCCAGAACACCACCAGATACTTCTAATGACTTATAATACTCTTCAAAGAATTTTACAAAAGTAGGAAACTCATCAACAATGAAACTTGGTAGTTGTTGATCAACTAAATCTGATATTGTTAACTTATTAAAATTCATTTTACGCTACTTCTTTGAACATTGAGAAAGTACTATCTGATAACGCAAGATTTAAATAAACCTCACGGACTGCAAAGATATCATCATTTTTAGGAACAGCAGTAATGAAGATGTTGTTATCGGTATCACTACCACTGATAATTTGAAGTTGATTAATGAGCACCTTTCCTTCATCATAATTGACATTGCCAACATCATCAATCAGGACTACTTTACTTGCAGTAATTGGGTCAATAGTATATATTCTTAAAACTCCATCCTCTGTATCTTCAAGATATACATCAACATTATCATACCCACTAATTCTAAATTTAGTACTGGTAATCGTAGGTGTACCATCGCAAAATTTTGCAAATGGATTTACATAACACAGAAGATACTGAGCTTTAGTACTAAGTGCAGGAACTAGTTTTTTTCTAAGACGAAACTCAGTATTGTTTCCAGTAATAGATTGCTGTGCAGAATCAACTACTGTAGCAACTTTACTCTTCCTAATAACACCACCAAATTTACTAAGATTTGCAGATTCATCATATTGAGTCAAATTATCAATAACTAAATTTCTAAGTTGCTCTTGAGTTAAATTTGTTTCCGTCTGGTTATAGAAAATTTTAGATAATACTAAAACATCAACAACAGAGGGATCAACAATGATAGGAGTTACAGATGCAACTGTAAACTTCTTTAATTTTGATAAAATATCATTTTTTGTCGAATTACTCAAAATATCGCTATATTTTGGTTTAATAGCAATCTTCACACGCCCATATTCGGGCGGTTCTTCAGTTTCACCACCATATACGATAATATCTGCAATTGCAGAGTAAAGTCTTTGTGTGATAATCTTATAATCTTCTAATGTAACTGCTCTATTCTGTGCAGCATAAAATTTAGTAGCATTTGCTCTAACCAACTCGTCAGACTCAATATCATCACCACCAGTACTACCACTTTTTACTGTAACGTTAACTCCTGTTATAACACGGGAATTATTTTCATCATAAATTTCTCCAGAAAATACAAAGTTTTTAATATCATTACCAGTTTGACCAGATGTTGTTAAATATGAGACTTCAATAACTTGACCATCCTTTAATGCCTTTCCAAGGACGCCATCGCCAAAAATTAACTCATATCTACTGTCATCAATTTCCTGAACAAAGAACACAGGATCATTTGCAGAAACATCTAAGATATTAGATACTTTTTCAAAGATTTCTTTATTAGATGCATTTGCATTTTCTCTCACCGATACTCTAATTGTCTCAGTATCAATATTTCCAGTTGGAATAATGAATTTTTGATTTGGAATCGTGTCGTCTACAACGAATGAAAATGTTAAGTAAACACCCTCCAAGATGTCTATATCGCGCTGATCGTCCCTATTACTGATACGACAAATATTATTAACAACAGGACTTACAACATCCTCAAGAACTGCAAATTGAAATGTCTCTGCCCTGGCATCTACATTTGATGCAATAAAACAATTCCCCTTCTTCAATGTAAGGAATCTTGGCACCAATCTTTGGTCAATTGCAGCAACGGAACTAAAATCAACCTTTAACTCTACAACAGCAGTGGATGAAGTTCTGGATTTTGCAGTATACCCTAACTGTTTCGCAATTCTTACAATATTATCTCTTAGAGATGCTGATGATAAGAAATTTTCATTAGCTGCCATCGTTGTATTGAAGGCAGTGTAATAGGTATTGTACGCCAAAAGATCAACCACTGATGACAGGGTTGATCCTTCAAAATCATAATCGGTAAAATCGGTATTACGCCTCAAATATTCAACCAGAGCAGCTCTGATATCAGCGTAATCTAGAGAACTAACTTGTGCGAATGCCATTGATTATATCTTTGATGAAGAAGTTAACGATAATGTAGTTCTGAATAATTGCGGCGAAGTGTCTGGAATAGTATAAACAATTTCCACATCATAAGTATATTCCGCTTCATTTAAATCCACTATAACTTCTAGTAAGTTAACTCTAGGTTCATATTGAGAAATTAAAAGTGACACTTCATTTTTAAGTGAACCAGCGGTGGCAAAATCAAAAGGTTCAAACAATAAATCAGGAATTCCACTACCAAACGACGAGTTAAAAAATTTCTCGCCCTTCCTATAGGAAAATAAGTTAAGAAGAGACCTCTTAATTGCATTCTCATCCTTGAGAATGTTGAGATCTTTTCTTAACGGGTTGATTTTAAATGTATAACTCAAGTCCCTATAGGATCTTGATGGTTTCAACGCCATTTGATAGTAGTTTTTTCAATTATTTATCACGATTTTTGTCATTCTTCTTTTCTTGTGATTTTTTAAGAAGTCTATCAGACTCAATTTGAGTAATTAGAGTCATCCCAGACTTAATAAAGTCTTTGCTTTTGTCAGTCGGTGAGTTTCCCATCGGTTTTTTGTGCAGTTTTTACAATTTCGTAATCATTTCCAAGAATTTCTTGCATCATTGCATCATTCCAGTGTGCATAATATCCAGATTTTGCCAAAATTTCGCGATGTTGACGCAATTTTGCCTTTGATTGACACAACATTAAGTTGTACTTACCATTATTTGTCTGAATTCCATTAAGAAAAGTGTGATAATTAGCACAATCTTCCAAAAATATGAATTCTGGGTAGATTGTGTTGTAAATTTCACACCACATTTGGATAGCATCAGCATCAAGGTAGTCTTCAACGACAAAAATGACGACATCACACCCTTTAATAGGCATGATATCGTCAATTGGCGCTTCCACAACCTCATATGTAGCAGAGTGAGAGTAAGGGCAAATTGCAAAATTACCTAATTCAGGACGAACTTCGGAAATTTTATCAATCCATTCTTTAATATGCTCTTTAACTTGCGATTTCATTCAATATTGCCAGAAATAGAAATTCTATCTTCATCACAATTAAAGAATGGATATACTTGGTGTAAGAGTTTTGATGGAAAAAATGCCATCACACCCTCAAGTTCAGGATTCATAGGATATGGGAATGACTGAGTGCTACCAAGAATATTAGTATACAAGAATTCAAATGAAGAAATTTTATGACTCTTTGAGTTAAATGAAATTGGGTTTTGATTTTGTACAAAGTGTCTGGTTGGAATTTTCATCCAGATTACAAAACTATAAATTCCACTATGGTCATGAAGTGGATTAAATTCGTTTTGTTTTTGATAATTTACCCAAAAATCAACTAATCCGTGTTTAACGGTTTTCATGGGTTGGAATTGACACTCGTACTGATGGCACAGTGGCAAAAGTGTGTGATCATAAAACCATTCACCTTCATCAACTAAAACATTACTTTCGTGGATGTTTCCTACAAGATTTTTTTTGTGAGATTTACCACGATTGTCAATACACTCCCACAAATAATGCATTTCATGGTCAGAAAGTTTTTTTTCTAACCATCCAAGATTTGGGGGTCTAATTACTCTAAGGTTTCGTGAATCAATACCGTTCATTCCTCACTAGGGTTTTCTGCTTCTTTTTTATCTGGGTGATCTTGATCCGCAGGTCTACGTCCCACGACATAACCATAGGTCTTTGGTGCTGGAGTTTCTTCGCTCATCTTCCTTGTCCGCGATAACGTTTACGGGCTCCGTTACGGGAGCTTGCACTATATTTAGTAT
>MDTA01049659.1_pt1 | contig 10833 bp, 8 predicted proteins | sample 811151 | NCBI WGS metagenome assembly MDTA01 (sample SAMN05326648, study PRJNA326480) | marine metagenome | isolation source: seawater | place: Indian Ocean: South | collected 2010 | reverse complement strand
TAATTCCATCCTAACAGATTGTTTACAATTTCAATATTATCTGTTTTTAACATTGTTCTTATCAATGAACTTGAAATTTTGTATCCATTTTTACTTTTTTTATCAATTTGATGTAAGTTGAATTTAAATTTTTTTGATTTTTTTTTTAAAAATAAACTATTACCAGAGCGCTGATACCCAAAGTGATGATCATATCCAATCACTATATCTTTAGGTTTGAACTTTTTAATAATAATTTGCTCCAAGAATTCATCTGCAGTCATTTGAGATAATTTTTTATTAAAAGGCAAAACTAAAAGAATATCTATGCCAATGGATTTAAATATTTCTATTTTTTTATCCAATGAAGTTATCATAATGTTTTTTTTAAATATTTGCGGGCTAAGAATTGATCTGGGATGTGGATTAAATGTAATAACAACAGAAGTTGAATTAGAATTAGATGTCAATTGTTTTAATTTTTTTAAAATTTCTAAATGACCTACATGAATACCATCAAAGCTACCAATGGTAAGAGATGATCTATTTATTAATGGTATATTATTTAATTTTTCGTAGATAACCATTTATCTATATCATTAATGTAAACAGAATCATCACCGTTATAATCACCTATTCTACTTCTAACTAATGACTTTAAGTAGCCGACTGTATTCAATGACCTTGCTATATCACTCGCAAGAACTCTTATATATGTTCCACGCCCACATTTGACACGAATATCTATAGTATTATCGGTAAAATTTATTAACTCTAATTCATATATACGAATCACCCTGGGATTTCGCTTTATTATTTGACCTTTACGGGCATATTCATATAATCTTTTTCCATTAACTTTTAAAGCAGAATACATAGGAGGTGTCTGCTCAATATCACCAATATATGTATTTAAAATTTTTAATATCTTTGATTCTGATAACTTATTTATGGTAGATCTTTTAATAACAGTACCTTCACAGTCTAAAGTATCTGTTTCTTCACCTAGTTTAATTGTACCAAAATATTCTTTAAAGTTATTCATAAGCATTTCAACTTGCTTTGTCTTTTTTCCAATGCAAATCAACAATACACCTTCAGCAAAGGGATCTAATGTACCAGCATGCCCAACTTTTGATGGTCTTACATATGATTTTATTTTTTTAACAACATCAAAAGAAGTCCACCCAATAGGCTTCCAAACATTAATTATTTTATCCACTATGATTTATTTTGTTCAGTATTACGAATCTCAGTTAAGAGAGTACCTATTTTTTCGGCGTGTTTTAAATTATCATCATAGAAAAATGATAGCTCAGGAACGTACTTAGCATTAAGGCTTTTACCTAGTTGATAACGAATATTTTTTTTATTAAAATCTATATTTTTAATAATATCATCAGGATTTTTTTTAGGGGCCAGTAAGCTAATATATATTTTTGCCATTCTCAAATCACTGGTAACTTTTACTTTCGAAATTGTTAAAAGACCAGAATCTTTAATTTGAAAATCTGTAATAAATAATGTAGCAATGATAGATTTTATTTCGTCAGCAAGTCTATCTGATCTTTTATAAGGTCTACTTACTCTCATTATCATGAAAGTGAACGCTTCACTTCTTTAATTTCATAGACTTCTATCAAATCACCGTTGTTGTATTCACTGAAACCTTGAACACCTATGCCACACTCAAAACCTTCAAGGACTTCGTTAACATCTTCTTTAAATCTTTTTAGTGATGTTAATTTACCCTCATGTATTATCTCTCCGGATCTCTTAACCCTCAATAGAGCATTTCTAACAACTTTACCTTTTTGAATTGAACATCCTGCAATAACTCCAATTTTAGGGACTTTAAACATATCTCTAACCTCAGCAACTCCAAGGGCTTCTTCAATTTCTTCTGGCTCCAATAACCCCTCTAGTGCAAGTTTGACTTCATTTATTGCTTCGTAAATTATTGAGTACTGCCTGATATCAACACCTAAAATTTTAGCTCTAGATTTTGCTTCAGATGATGCATTAACATTAAATGCAATTATAATAGCTCCAGAGGTTGAAGCTAGATTGACATCATTTTCAGTAATCATACCTACAGAACGATGTATTATATTTACTGAAACTTCATCTCCAGTGAGTCCCATTAAAGAGTCACTTAGAGCTTCAATAGATCCATCAACATCACCTTTAATTATTATATCTAATTCCTGCACTGAACCTGATGAAATTTGTTTGCCAATTTGATCTAGTGTCAGTTTCCTAAAACGACGCTGCTCAGCCTCACGTTTGATTAGGAATCTTTCTTGCGATACTCGCTTTGCTTCTTTTTCATCTGAATATGAAGTTAAGATATCGCCAGCATTTGGGACTTCAGTAAAACCTAAAATTTGTACTGGATCTGATGGATAAGCTTTTTGAACGTTTCCACCTCTTTCATTAAGCATTGCTCTTACTCTAGTTGATTGTGTACCACAAACAAATATATCTCCACGACTTAGAGTTCCTTTTTGTATTAAAACCGTGGCAATTGCTCCCAATCCTTTATCTAACCTAGATTCAACGACAACACCTCTAGCTCGTGTGTTTTTATTAGCTTTTAAATCCAAAACTTCAGCCTCTAGTTGAATTTTCTCAAGTAGACTATCAACACCTAGGCCAGATTTAGCTGAAATTTCTTGACATTGATATTTACCCCCCCAATCTTCGACAAGAATATTATGTTCAGATAATTTTTTCTTAATGTTATCAATATTTGCTGCTGGTAAATCAATTTTATTTATTGCTATAATCATAGGAACTGATGCTGCTTTTGCGTGATCAATAGCTTCAATAGTTTGAGGCATAACATCATCATCAGCTGCAACAATAATGACTACTATATCAGTAACTTGAGCACCTCTTGATCTCATTGCAGTAAATGCAGCATGCCCAGGAGTGTCCAGAAATGTCATTTTTGAGTTATCTTTTAAAGTTACTTCATATGCACCAATATGTTGCGTGATACCACCTGATTCTCCAGCGACTACATTATCATCTCTAATAAAATCTAATAACGAGGTCTTTCCATGATCTACATGCCCCATAACTGTAACAACAGCTGGCCGTGGTTCAGCATTTTTAATATCTTCTTCAGTTTCTTCAAGGTCAGAAGTTTCATCTACGTACTCATCTAAAGTTTCAATTTCAAAATCAAATTCATCCGCAACCATTATCATGGATTCCATATCAAGCCTCTGATTAATAGAAACCATCATACCTAAGCTCATACATGCCATAATTACATCTTGAACTTTAACATTCATTGATTGTGCTAACTCATCTACGGTTGTGAATTCAGGCAACTTAATAATACTTGATTTAGTATCTACAGTATCATCAATAACTTTCTCTTTTTTCTTCGTTTTTTTCTTCAGTTTTTTTGATCCAAAATTGGGTAATGGTTGCTTGAGTGTTTTTTTAACCGGAGTAATTTCTTTTTCATTGTTGGATTTTTTTGACTGGGAAATTCTATCAGCTATAGCTGATAAATCTATCTTTTTTAATTTTCTTGGTTTTTTTATGACATCACCTACACCTGGACTTTCTTTTGACGTATTAACTTTAGGTTTATTTGAATTGACTTGAGATGCCTTTTTTTGCTTTGTATCGTTTTTTTGCTTAGCGAGCAATTCTTTTTCTGCATCTGTAGCGCGTCTAACAACCTTAAGACCTATATTTAATTCTGGTGATTTAAGCTTTTTTTCAATTTTGGTTGTATTAGTTTGATTTTCTGGTGAATTACTTATGGCTTCACTACTATTATCACTTATTACATCATTCTCTTTATTAGAAGATGGTACAACAGTCCCTTTCTCAGGCTTAGTGGTTTTTATTTTTTGTAGATTCTTCTTTTCGTATGTAATGCGTTGTTTGAGTTTTTCCATAGGATCTATATCTATGGTTTTTTTAACACTTTTTATATCTTGCTGATTTTCTTCAGATTTGGTTTGTTTTTTAATATTTGAAACAACTGCCTGCCTTGCTTGCTCTTTTCTTAGCCTTTCAATCTGTTGTCTTTCTTTGGCAAATTCACCCAAAATCTTATCGTAAACATCTGAATCTACAGGAGCCATGTGGCTCGAAACAGTAATACCTTCAAGTTTTAAAAAAGAAATGATTTCAAGATGTGAAATATTTAACTCTTTGGCTATGTGAAAAATTCTTCGTTTTTTTGTATTTTCTGTCATTGATTTATTCTTCTATACCCAATTCTGAATTTTGTGTTTGTTTTTTATTTTCTGAAGCATTCATCTGTTCTTCAATCATTATTTTTATATTTGCAATTGTTTTTGGACCAAAGCCTTTAAGGTTTAAGAGCATTTCATCACTAGATGTAAGAAAATCTTCACCAGTATGAATTTCATTCTTGGATAATAAATCCAATTGAGCTGAGGAAATTCCAGAAAGCTCATCTAAGTATACAACTTCAACAGATGTACCTTCATAATCAGTCTTTTTAACAGCATCAATGGTATAGCCTGTAACATCAGAAGCAAGCTTTATATTTTGGCCATTTTTACCAATTGCAATTGGTAATTCTTCATCTTCAAAGACAGCCACAACATAAGGTCGTTCTTCATCAATATAAAGATTTATAGGTTTTGCTGGTGCAAGAGCTCTAGATATTAATATCTCAGGTTGATTACTCCAATTGATAATGTCAATTTTTTCTCCATTAAGTTCTCTGACAACAGATTGAATTCTACTACCTCGCATACCCACACATGCTCCAACAGCGTCAACACGCTGATCAGAAGAGTAAACTACAATTTTACTTCGGTCACCAGCAGAACGTGAAACCGCTTTTATTTCAATAATACCATCTTCTATTTCAGGTATTTCCATTTCAAATAGACGTTCTAAAAAAGTATTGCTAGATCTAGATAGTACAATCTCTGGACCTTTACCAGTATAATCAACTGATTTAATTACCCCTCTTACAGATTCACCCCTTCTATATCTATCATTAGGTAACTGCTCAGATTTTGGCAATAACAACTCAGCCTTATCCAAGTTAACAAATATTCTATCTCTTTGGATTTGATGAACAAGTCCAACAGCAATTTCACCTATTTTGCGATTGAAATCATCAAAAATTGATTCACGCTCTATATCTCTTATTCGCTGAGCTAAATGCTGCTTTGCTGTATTAATCAACCTTCTACCAAAATCTTCAGGGCTAAGAATATCAATAAAAGGATCGCCAATTTCAAGATCTGGCTCTACAAGATGGGCATCTTTAATATATATCTCTGATACTGGGTCAATAACATTATCAACAACAACTTTTTCTTGATATATTTCGATTTCACCCTTTTCCATATTAACAATAACACTAAAGTTTTCACGCTCCTCACCGTATTTTTTGTATATCATTGTCATGAATAGGTCTTCAATAATAGTACTCAGGTTTGTTCTATCAATATTTTTTTCTTTAGCAACACTTGAAAAAGCTTCGATTATATCTTTGTTTATCAAAATAGTAGCCCTTTAATTAAATTTTCCTGGTAAAAAAGAAAGTGGGAAAAAACCCACTTTCTACGTGTATAAATTAAGTGTTATAAACTGATACTACAAATACTAATTAATAATTTTGTGTTCAACAAACGATGACAATTCTTCTAATTTACTTTTTTCTGAAAAATTTAAATCATCATAATTCAACATTGAATTTAGTTCATTAGATGCAATATTATATTCCCCACTACTTATCAATCCTTGAATTAATGATAACTTAAAAGAAACTTCAAGGGAAGTTCCACTCGCAAGTTTTATAGATTGATTAAAATTTGACAAAGCTTTCGCATGATTGCCAATATTTAAATGTGAATTTCCAGCCATTTCATTAAGATAAGCAGATATAACAGGATCCTTTAAGTCGGATGGCAAATTATTAAAATACGTTAAAACATTTAAATCATCACTTTCAAGGAAATAATGTTTCATTAGGTAAGAGTTGGCTTGATTTGCAGCATCTGAAAGTGAATACTCATTAACCAAATTTTTCATTTCTGAAATTGCAATATCTTTCTGACCTAAATTGTAATTATTTTGCGCTACTCCAATTAAAGATTTTGACTTTCTTGCAGATTCTCTATCAAGACCAGACTTATATCCCCAACCTAAAATTATTACCAGAAGAACTATAAAAAATTGATATGCAATAGACCTATTCTGATCTAAATACTCAATAAATGATATTATACGCTCTCTTACAGGATCATATTTTAGTTCATCTTTTTTCATAATAACTCCAATTTTATATGTACCCTCTACAGGAATCGAACCTGTATCTAAGGTTTAGGAAACCCTTGTTCTATCCATTGAACTAAGAGGGCATGTGAGGGAAAATCGCCCTTTGATTACGTGTGAATTTAACAACTAATAAAATTATTAAAAAATATTATTTTACTACGGTAATAATTTCAAATTCATTTTCTACATTAAAACCAAAAACTTTAACAATATAAATTCCTGATGGTAGACTTATATTAAAGTTGCCATTGTAGTAATAATTATTATGAGAATGGATGCTAGAGGACAAAACAACTTTACCTAATAAATCATACATTTTAATATACGGCACATCATTCATTTCATTTGAGAAATAAGTTATTGAAATATTCTTATCTGTAATTGGATTTGGATAAATAAAAAGATTTTTAGTGCTTGGAGAGGAACTAAGTGTATATGCTAGAGTAAAAGTTGTATTTGGTAATGTCTCATCTTCTGTAAAAAAAATAATATTTTCAATACCTTGAGACTGATGAAATGAAAATTCTTTGTCAGATTGTAATGATAAACCATCAAAAATTAAAATAGATCTATCGTCATTTGTATTTATATCATCAATAAAAAGGTAGCTTGGGATTTCGTAGGGTGAGAAAGAGTATTTAGGCATTTGATAATTTATTTCTAAGTTAGCTATAGAATCTCCTATTGATACATATTCTGATATATTTGTAATTAAGAGTTTCCCATCAATTTCTGTATATGGAAGTTTCATTTTCAATAAAGACTCTATCCATTGTAAAAAAAGATCACTAAACTCATTAAATGTATATTTTGATTTTATAGATGAAAGACCCTGATCATTATCGTTAAAAATATTTTTAATTACTTCAAAACCATTCCTTTCGTATAGGTACTGAAAAAATAAAGCTGATTTTGCATAATATTTTAATGTTGATGATGATCCAGGCTCACTCCACTGATCTAATCCAACGAGAGGGCTTTCTAAAAAAGTTGAAAAATCTCTTTTTCCAATACCTAGAATAGATGGCATTAAATCAGACAATCCCTCATTTATCCAAGGGTTATGGAATTGCCATCCACTAGCCTCACTACCAAAATAACCTTCTTTAATATCTGAATTCCAATGAAGTAAATGTTGATATTCATGAGTTATTGTAAACAATACATCAGAATAGCTATCAGGTGAAATACTTGCAGGGTTAGTATCCACATAAATAATGTTTGAGCCATTTCCATTTGTTATCCAATTATAAGGACTAAGGCATGTTGACTCATTAGCATTAGGTTGCCATAAGTACTGTCCTTCATAATTTCGCAAGCACAGAAATTGATCTTGGGGGTCAAAATAACCAGCCATAAACTCCCCCCCCTGACTATAGCCATCTCGTATATCTAAGAATAAAACATTCACTTCTCTTGAATTATTAATTAGAGGGGGTAACCCAAGCATTTCTTCTAGAGCATTTTTAATACCTTTGAAAGTACCTAACTCATTTATGGTATAATCTGTATCAACAAAATCTTGAAAAAGTTGATCAATTATATCTATGTCAATGTTTCCATTATTTATTTCTTCAATCTCTCCATAGAATTTAACATTATCATTTTCAGAAATTAGTTGAAATGAAATAATATCTAAAGATGAAGTATTTGTATCAAAATTTCTAACAGCAAAAGTTACATTATCTAGATTGCGCAGATTATTATCTAAATACGTATGATAGTAATCATTTGGCTCAGAAAAAGTTGTTATGTGAGATGATGCGCATTGATGAGAGTAGCCAATTAAATGAGATGGAATTAATAATAAAAAAAACCTAATGATTTTCATTAATAAGGTCACGATTCATGAGGTCATTGATTGCATCTTTAGGAGATTTTGAATTAAACAATACTTTATAAGTTTCAATACATATAGGCATATTTAACTTTTCTTTCATTGCAATGTTATAAACAGATTTTGTAGTATGAACTCCTTCAGCAACCATATTCATATCTTTTAGAATCTTCTCAAGATTTTTTCCTTTGCCAATCATAAAACCAACGTGTCTGTTTCTACTAAATTTACTAAAAGCTGTTACCATTAAATCACCGATGCCACTTAATCCAGAAAAAGTTTCTTGTTCTGCTCCATATAATTTTCCTAGCCTTTTTATCTCTTGTAATCCTCTAGTGAGTAAGGCAGCTAAAGTATTATCTCCAAGCCCTAACCCCTGACAAATCCCACAAGAAATTGAGACAATATTTTTAACAGCGCCACCTACCTCAACACCTACAATATCTGAACTTGAATAAACTCTAAAATAATTATTTGAAAATAGTTTCTGCACTCTCTTTGCTAAATCGATATCTGTAGAAGCTGATACTACTGCGGTTGGCAATTTTCTGAAAACTTCCTCTGCATGACTAGGTCCTGATAAGCTAACAATTTTATTTTTTGATACACCCATTTTATCTTGAATGATTGTGGACATTAGATGGCCATTTTGTATTTCGATTCCTTTTGATGCACAGATAACAAATTGAGGGTTTAAAGATTTTAATTTAGGTAAAACTTCATTAAAAGTAGAAGTTGGAACAGCTAAAATGATTGGAGAATTAGAGCTTAATGTATAAAGATCATTAGTAAAAAATATTTTAGAATCTAACTTTTTTTGAGATAAGTTAGGATGAATTTTTGTAGAGTTGATTTCATCAACAAAATTTAGCCTATGATGCCAGGCTTTAACAGTAAATTTGTTTTCTGCTAAAACTTGAGCTAAAGCAGTACCCCATGTACCTGCACCAATTATATTAATTTTCATTTATTATAATACTTTGCCAATAATAAAATATTTTTCACCTATAGATTCTAGATATTTTATACATTTTTCTATTTCGGGTTTTGATATTATCATAACTAATCCAATACCCAAATTCATACTTTGCTTCATATCAGCCAAAGGTACATTACCATAGTCCTGAATGAGTTTAAAAATTGGAGGGATATTCCATGCATTCCAATCGATTTCTAAAGATTGATTACTATCTAATATTCTATTAGTGTTATTTACTATACCACCTCCTGTTATATGCGATAACCCTCTTAACCATTTTTTTTCTAAAATTGGACTAATTATATTTAAGTAAGATTTATGAACTTTTAATAAAGAGTCAGCAATAGAAGAATTCAAAACATCAATATGTTCATTTATTTCAAATTTATTTAATAATACTTTTCGAGCTAATGAATAGCCATTTGTGTGAAGCCCTGTTGAAGGTAAACCAATTAAAATATCATCAGTCTCTTTTTCTCTATTTGAAAACATATATTTCTTATCAACTACCCCAACAATTGTACCACTTATATCATATTCATTTTCCTTATAAAAATCAGGCATTTCTGCAGTTTCACCACCAATAAGCGAACAGTTGTTTTCTTGGCATGCTAAAGACAAACCAGTAACTACATTTTTTAAAATATTTATATCCAATTTTCCAGTAGCAAAATAATCTAAAAAAAATAATGGCCTAGCTCCTATTGCAAGTATATCATTGACACAATGATTAACAAGACATTGACCAATAGTATCATGTTTACCAGTTAGAAAAGCAATTTTTAATTTGGTTCCAACACCATCAGCACTTGATACAAGTACTGGCTCATCATAATCATTCTTTGGAAAGCTAAAACAACCTCCAAATCCACCTATGTTTGTTAATGTATTTTTTGTAAAAGATTGTTTAACAATATTACCTATCTCTTTTACAGCTAAATCTCCAGCTTCTATATCAACTCCTGCTTCTTTATAAGTAGTCAAAATATTTTCCTTTAAATTAATTTTTATGTATACATGGATTCAACTTCATCTTTAAAGTTGCTTATGACAATTCTTCTGACCGTTTTTAGGGTTGGAGTAAGCTCACCCTTTTCTAATGTTAGTAATCTAGGTAGCAATACAAATTTTTTAACACGTTCATAATTAGCAAAAGATTCCATTGCTTTACTAACTTCTTTTTCTATAAGTGAGATTACATCTGGATATTCAACTAAGGCTGAATGAGATGTGATATCTTTTCCTTTACTTTTTAAATAATCAATAATGTTTTCAAATGATGGAACAATTAGGGCTGAAATAAAATTGCGCTTATCTCCTATCACAACAACCTGCTCAATATATGGAGATATTATTAACATATTTTCCATTGGTGCCGGCGCAACATTTTTACCAGCTGATGTAACTAAAATATTTTTTTTGCGATCGGTAATTTTTAAAAATCCATCTTCATCAAATTCACCTATATCACCTGTATGAAACCACCCATCAGTACTCAAAACTTCATCAGTAGCTTCTTGATTATCATAGTATCCCTTCATAATACTAGGACCTTTGGCAATTATCTCTCCATCATCAGCAATTTTAATTTTTACATTATAAAGCATTTTACCAACTGAGCCATATCTAAGCTGATCTGGGGAATTTGTTGAAAGAACAGGACTTGTCTCTGTTAATCCATAACCTTCAAGTATCATTATTCCAGCTGCTGAAAAGAACTCTCCTATTTCTTGAGATAATGGTG
>MDTA01113092.1_pt1 | contig 10834 bp, 12 predicted proteins | sample 811151 | NCBI WGS metagenome assembly MDTA01 (sample SAMN05326648, study PRJNA326480) | marine metagenome | isolation source: seawater | place: Indian Ocean: South | collected 2010 | reverse complement strand
CGCGTACGGCTACGATCCCAGATATCGCGCTCGTGCTAACGCAGGATCGCTTCGAAACGCTCCTGGAAATGAATGAGCGTCTTGTCCCGACCTTTTTCCATGAAATCGTCGATCAGGCCCTCGATATCCCGGGCGGAAAGCCCTTCACGCGACGATTCGGCAGCCGCACGGATCTTGAACGAAAACTCATCTAGGACGAGTTTCGCCAATTCATCGGAAGTATCAGCTCCCATCATCTGCCGCATCATCGGGCTGTCGCTCATTCACAATCCTCTTCGATCGAGCCAAATAGGCATCTTCCGCCAGTATGCCCGTCCATGCAGACCGCCGATATGACGATGGTCACACCGTACGCCGACGGTTCCCATTGGCAACCGCATTGTGAGTTCCGGGTATGGCGATTACACTCGCGAAAATTCAAACACGGGGCCTACCATTATGACAGTTCATCCCTTTCGCGGCGTCCTGGCGCCTGTTTTGACGCCCTTCAAGGCGGACCTCAGCCCAGACTATGATCGTTTTTCCGCCTTCTGTCGGTGGCTTCTCGCACAAGGGGCCGATGGCCTCGCGGTTTTCGGAACCACCAGCGAAGCCAATTCTCAATCCGCCGATGAACGCATGAAGATGCTTGATGGGCTAATAGAGACCGGCGTGGCTGCGGCCAAGTTGATGCCAGGCACGGGCGCCTGCTCCATTGACGAGGCGGTCCGGCTCAATAAACACGCGGTCGGTTATGGCTGCGGCGGCGTATTGATGCTGCCACCGTTCTACTACAAGGGTGTCACGGATGACGGACTTTTCGGCTTCTTTTCCGAGGTTATTCAGGGCGTCGGGGACAGCGCACTCAAGGTATATCTCTACCATATCCCACCGCAGACGGGGACGCCGTTCAGCCTCGACCTGATTGGCCGATTGATTAAGGAATATCCGGATACGGTGGTTGGCCTGAAGGACAGCGGCGGCGATTGGGCAAACACCAAGTCAATTCTCGATGCGTTCCCGGGCTTCGGCACGTTCGCTGGCTCAGAGGTCTTCCTGCTTGATACCTTGCGGGGCGGCGGCGTTGGTTGCATCACCGCGACCGGAAACGTGAACCCGACCGGAATCCGCAAGGTTTACGAAAATTGGGAAACACCTGAAGCAGACGCGCTGCAGGCCGCGATCACCAAGACGCGCAAGATCATCCAGTCGCGCACACTGATCCCTGCGTTAAAAACCATCGTCAGCCACTATCATGACGACCCGGCCTGGGCGACCGTACGCCCGCCGCTGGTACCACTGACGGCGGAAGAGCAGAAGGGCCTGATAGCCGATCTCGACGCAGACGAAGGCTTCTCCATCGCTTCGGCGACGCTGGAAGACGCAGCTGAGTAATTGTGATGGTTTTCCGGCTGAGGTGACGCCTTGAGCCGAGACCCAGTTCGATACGAATTATCCTGCCAGAACTAGTCCCAGGATATGGCGTGCGCCATTTCGGGGAACAAAGTTGCTCCAGTTACTCCGCCCGTCGGAAACCTGATGCGATCCAGTTGGCGACAAAACACCCAACACCGAACAGCACGATCGCCAAAACCAACAAGAATGCCCCGCTCAGCCCCGGCATCGCGGACAGGTATTCAATCCAATACAAAAACGCCACGGTCGCTTCTGCGTTAAAGACGAAAACGAATGCACCGACGGCCACAACACAACCGAAGACGCCGAATAATCTAATCCACCCTGACGTCATCGCTTGCGGTGATCCTGTTTCTCATTGGGCTTCTTCGGATGGGCGTAAGGATGTCGGTAAGGTCGCGAGACGTGTTGGACCGCAGCGAGGCGTGCGCGGTAAGCGCGATCCAGTTCCGCTAACTCATCCTCGGTCTTGTAGTGTGCTCGGAGGTCGGCTTCGAACTCCTCGGGCATATTTGGTGGATTGTCGCGATACCAGCGAACAGTCTCTGCCAACCCCTCGCTCGGTTGCACAATATCGGTGTAACCGAGATCGGCCCGAATGGCGTGGATATCGAAGAGTTGGTGTTGCATTTCCGTCCGCCCGATTACCAGCTCCCGAGCCGGATAGGCATAGTCGCCGGGTATACCGACGCAAGTCAGTTCCGCGCCCATGGCATGGGCGATCACCTCGGCCCACTGGCCAAGCGTGAACTGATGGACGTCAGCTGCATTGTATATCTTGCCGCCGGACGCATCGGGTTTGTCGACCGCCAACAGGACCGCGTGGGCCATATTCACCGCATATCCGCGCGAAAACAGAATATGCCCATCATCCGGCAGGACAATGAATGTCCGACCGTCCATAATGCGCCGCATGACCCGCCATTCCATGGGAACCAATTGCCGAGGACCATAGATGAGCGGATAACGCAGATGCGTGGCGATATAGGCACTCGCGTCGTGCTGCGCCATTACGGTTTTTTCGCTGACCCGGGCCAGATAACCGAACCGAAATTCCTCTTCCGTTTCCACTTGGGGAGCTGTCTCCGGCAGTGGCACTTGCAGGCCCCACGGGAATAGGAGATCGGGCTGGCGCGTGCCGCGATAGCCGGGCGAGCCACCAACCGTAATCAAGCGGTCGGTATGTTCTGCCACGATCTCTGCTACATATCGGATACGCCCGTATGTCGCGACAATCACGTCGAAGCGACGGTCACCCAGGGCCTCTGAAAGGGTTTCCCTGAAATGTGGATCGCCGATAATCCGTTCCACATGTTGGGGTATAAGATCACTGTCGTGGGTCCCCCGATGCAGTATTGCGGTCTCGTATCCGCGCTCGATCAGACCATTCACGATATGCGGGCCGGTCGGGCCGGTCCCGCCTATGACGAGCGCTTTCATGAATAAATCCCCAAGACCGAACTACATCATGCCGCCGTCGTCACCGTCTTCCTGGCTCGTGAAGATCGAGCCATAACCGGTCTTGCTCCAGTCAGGCGGTACGGGACAGGGGCGCGGGTCCATGTGCGGGTACTCGGCGGCTTTGCCGCGCACGATTTCTCCGGAGAGCCCCGTCAAGGTTGGATGGTAGGTCCACGGGAAGGCATCCGCCGACGTATAAACGTAGAGCAGTATCGGCCGCACCTTGTCCGTCGCATTCGATTTTGAGCCATGCAACGTCCGGCAATTGAGCGCCAACACGGTCCCCTCCGGCCCCGTCGGTCCCGCGATTTTTTCCATATCTTGAGTCGCCATATCCTTGTCCGAAACGGCGCCGACCCAGTTCCCGTGATCATCATAATGACTGAACAGCTCGCCCCTATTGCTTCCGGGAATGACGCTCAGCGGCCCCTGCGCCGCCTCGCATCCATCAAGATAAAATCCAAGCGTCACCGGACTGTAGTTCGTGTGGGGCCAGAAACAGATATCCTGATGCCACTTCACCACTTCGCCACCGCCAGGATGCTTGTAGTTAATCTTGCAGCTGTGGAACTTCACATCCGGACCGACAAGATCAGCCGCGATATCCGCCAACGGCGATTCCACCGCGAAACGGTGGAAACGGGATGATGGTCGACAGGACGCTTGATCCGTCGCACGTGTGCTTTCTCAGCGCAGTGCTCCGGCGCGAGATCGAACTCATCGCCGGACTCTGTCTCCTGCCGGCTCGCCTCGATCCGCTCGTTGGAGGCCGCCCTTACAAGATCCGTCCACTCACGCGGGATTAAATCCTCGGCGGCCATAAACCCGTTCTCGAAATAGAACTCCCGCTGCGACCGCGTCAGCACTCGACCGTCGTGCTTGAGGACATCTTCAGGCGTCATCAGGAGGCCTTCGCCAATGTTTCCCTTCGCTGCGAGGCGAAGATGCTCCCGTATCCTTCCTTCTCCCAATTTGGCGGCACCTCATGCGCGTACGGCTCCATATGAACATGGCGAGCCGCCGTGCCGCGCACGATTTCGCCTGACTGGGAGCAAGGTGTCGGGTTCGGTACCCAGGTGAAAGCATCGGCTGAGCTGTAAACATACAGTAGCAGCGGGCGTACGCGGTCGGTCTTGTTGTCCATCGAGCCATGAATCGTCCGGCAATTGATGGCAATAATCGTCCCCGCCTTTCCTGTCAGGTTAACGGCGTTCTCGGGTTTTGCCTTCACGAGATCGTCTTTCGAAAGGTAACCGCTCCAGGTTCGATCCGGGTGGAAGTGCGAATAGAGCTCTCCCTTGTGGCTGCCCGGAATACAAGCGAGCGGGCCTTCGGCATCACCCACATCGTGAAAATAGACGCCGAGGGTCACCGGGCTGAAATTCGTATGCGGCCATGCCGGGATATCTTGATGCCACTTCACCACTTCGCCACCGCCGGGGTGTTTGTAATTCAGCTTACAGCTATGGAACTTCACATCCGGGCCAACCAGATCGGCGGCGACATCGGTAAATGCCGAGTTATGCGCGAATTCCCAAAAATCCGGGTGCCGGTCGATCGGGGCACGCAGGCGTCGAACGTAGGGGTTATCGGCCGTGTGATCCGGGCTGAGATCGTATTCTTTATTTGATTCGGTGAATTGCCGACTCCGCTCCGTCATCTCATCGGAGCGTCGCCTCAAACAATCCAACCACTCGTCGCTCACCAAACCTTCAACCGCGAGAAAGCCCTGCTCGAAGAACAACTCGCGCTGTTCCTGCGTCAGAACGATCGGATCGTGTTTTAGAATATCCTCGGGTGTCATCGTCCATTCCCCCTGTTCTACGTAGCCTTCGCGACGGTCTCCTGACGCTGTGACGCAAAGATACTGCCATATCCCGATTTCGCCCAATCCGGCGGAACTTCCACCGATTGCGGTTCCATGTGGACGAACCGTGCCGCCGAGCCGCGAACGATCTCGCCAAACTTCTCCGTTGGCGCGGGATGCGCCGTCCACGTGAATGCATCGGCGGAACTGTAGCAAAACAGCAGAAGCGGGCGAACGCGATTTGTCTTGTTGTCCATCGAACCGTGGATCGTACGGCAGTTAATGGCGATTATGGTACCTGCAGGCCCCGTCACATCGACCGCGCCGGATACGCCTGCCCGTTCGCCATCTTCGGCCGATAGATGGCCACTCCAGGTCCGATCGGGGTGATACTCCGAATATATCTCGCCCTTGTGGCTTCCTGGAACACAGGCAAGTGGGCCTTCATCCAGGGTGACATCATGAAAATAGACGCCGAGGGTCACCGGGCTGAAATTGGTATGCGGCCAGGCTGGAATGTCCTGATGCCACTTTACAACCTCGGCGCTACCCGGATGTTTGTAATTCAGCTTGCCGTGATGGAATTTAACGTCCGGCCCAACCAGGTCCTCGGCAATGTCGGTAAAGATGGAGTTGCTGGCGAATTCCCAAAATCCCGGATGTCTCGCCTCGGGTCCTCTCAGGCGGCGAACATATGGCTTTTCAGCGCTATGATCGGGCGCCAGATCATACGCTTCGCCGGACTCGGTTTCGGCTCGGCTTGCTTCAATAAAATCGTCCGAAAGCGACCGCAGTCGGTTGAGCCAGTCGTCATCCATCAGCCCGTCGATCTTGAGGAATCCTTGATCGAAATAAAGCTGACGTTGTTCCTGGCTCAGCACGACCGGTTTGTGGGCCAAAACATCTTCCGGGGTCATCGTCTCCGTTCCCAAGTTCCTCGTAATAGAGTCTAGTCCATTGATAGATCGCCTCAAACCGTCTTCAGTCTGATTTGATCAAAAATGATAAACCGGCGGCCACGCTCGTTCCATTATTCCGAAACGCGAAGCGTTATCCGAGACTACTGCCTGAGCCCAGGAAGTCTTCCGAATTACGGCCTGCAGCGCTCCGGCCGAAATTCCGTATCCGCCTATGACGCCCCGGAATAACCTTTGCTTCGAGTGTTATTCGCGTCACCAGCTTCAATTCGGCAGAACCGTCATTTCCAGAAAGCATTCGATTCCATCACCATGATGGATTGTATTCTGCGCGATACGGATATCGGCTTCCGTATCCTTGGCCAGCACTAAGTTTCCGCTGTTCGTGTTGCGGGCGCGCCGCGGAAAATTGCTGGACGTGACGTCCACGCGGAGACGGTTGCCGGTTCCAACGGTATGATGAAGTTGCCCGAGCGGTATCGCCACATCAATGGGATCGCCCGGCTCCAAAGGTTGTGGAAAGCCATCCCGCAGCATCATCCGTATAACGCCATCCATGAGCAATCGTTCTTCGCCGTCCGCCTGAACCTCGACCAGCTTCGCCACAATATCTGTGTCCGGACAGTCGGACGAAACCCTCAATGCAACATATGCGGGGCCGGCGATAATCAGATCCTCATCCAATGGTTCCCCCTCGTAGAGTAGTCCGTAGTTTCGGTGCGATGATGCAGGTCGTTGATCCAGCGGCCCAGGATCTATCGCCATGTTGCGGCCACCATAAGTCGGAACAGGGTGACGCGGATCGTAAGTGAAGCCCCTTGCGCCGACTCCGCTCTCCGCTTCTGACAGTCCGCCTTCATAGGTAAGATTGAATCTTCGTGGAGCCGCCGCCGCTGGAGGCCACTGGTCTGCCTGGCGCCAGTCATCCGCTTTGTACGAAGTAGGCGTGCCCGTCCAAGAGCGCGGTGAATAGTAGATTGGCGGTTCGTCGAGTAACGTCGCCGGCTCATCCTTCAACCAATACCCAAACCATTCAAAATAGGGATCGCGGGGCCAGAAATGCTCCTCATAGATGAAGTAGTGGCCATTGGGACCAATCCAGAGGCGCTGGTTCCCTACACGGGCATGAATTTCGTTGAACGCCGCCAGTACGCTGGTCAGGAAGATGTCGTACCAGGTTGTCGCATGGAAACCCGGTATGTCGATCGACTGGCGAAAATTATGGGCTGCGCGGAAATCGTCGGGCGCTGGGTGCGTGATTATCTCGTCGAGGAATGGCTGCCAGATTGAGAAATCGGGATACCCCGCCATTGGCAGACCCAACCAGTCCTCCGACATGATATAGGGTGTCGCATCGGTGCGAGCCTGATCCAGCCGCTGATAACGCGCCATTGCGCGCTCCGCTGCGGCATCCATCTCGGCCTCGGACAATCCTGCCTTACGACGGGCCGTCTCACGGTGTGACTGGGATAGCCCGGGAATGTTCTTCGCGACCCAGAGCCACAACCGTTCCATTTCGATCGATTGGCCCTCGTAGACCACGTCGTCATAAATGCTGGATCCGCCAACCTGTGCAAAAAATGCCTTCAGAGACGGGTGCTTTGTCGAAGCGGCCGCGTAGGTAGTCGTCGCTCCCGCAGACGAACCCGACATGCCGACCCGACCGTTCGTCCATTCTTGCGATGCGATCCATTCCAGAGTGTCCCAGCCGTCGCTTGCATCGTCCGCATATACCCGGTCCTCGCCCTCTGATCCGAAACGTCCGCGCGTATCCTGATAGACGGCGGCGTAGCCATGCGCGACGATATTCCGCCAACCCCGCAGGATTGAACCGCGCAACGGCTCCGCAGGGTCGGGCAACCACGCGCGCGAAACATCATGATTGGCCCCTCCGCCCGCACTGGTGATGCCGTAGGGCGTGCGCTGTAAAATGACAGGATATGAAGGACCGCCCTCCGTCGGCAAAAAGATGAAGGTATTGAGACGGACGCCGTCCCGCATCGTCACCATGGTCTGGTGGCAGCGGGCGCCGGTTTCGGGGCCGATATGATCTTGCACTTGCCACCTTTCGAAACAATGCGATGCAGATGGAACTAGCCGCCTTTATCCGGCCAACAATCTCTCAGAATCTCAAGAAATGCCTCTGCCGCCGGGGTCGACACACGGTCGCGGCGATAAATCACTCCGAGCCGCTGCGCGGCAGCAGGTGCCTACAACGGCCGCGACGTAACGTTCTCCGGGTGACCGCCAAAAAAATATGTCGCGGGTACGATCGCAATGCCAAGGCTTTCCACGACAAGTTAAAAAGCCGTCGTTAACTGCCCAACAGTGTAGTGAGTGTCCAACGTCACGCCTGCGGCAAGGGCGGCAGCGTCGAGCGTTCGCCGCGCAACCGCTTTTTTGGCATGGAGATCATACGCTCGCAGGCAAGATCGCCAAGCGCCACAAACTTTCGGCGAGCCATTGCATACCCTTCCGGCAAAGCGACCCCAAAACCGTGTTCACCCGATGCGTCGATGTCGAGTGGCCCACCAACTTCCGCAGCATCGCCGAACCCGAAGTCCGCAGAACCTCCCCGTACCCCCTCTAACACACGGGCCTGTAAGCCTTCGCGGAATTCCAACGCAACGCTCCGTTAGGTTTCCTAAAAATTTCGGATGACGGCGGGAACAACGCCATATGCGGTTGTCATCATCGCAGCGATCACGATCTTGCCGCGCTCTACTTCAGCATGCTCCCGGACGTTTCGAATTCTGAGACCAAATTCGCTGAGCAGACGTTACGACATTGGCAGCAACTCTCGGCCAGCCGCTGTCAGCGCAACCCGATGCATCGTTCGTATAAAAATACGACAACCAGTATGTCCCCCGCCCGGCGCACGGTTCGCGTCAGGATGGGCTAAGAGAAGCCAAGGTCGGCGATGGCGGCGGCAAAACTCCGGAATTGCGCGCCTGAGACCAGCGCACTCAGGAGGCCCGTGCTGAGATTGAGCCCTCGCTCGAATGGTGCGACATTTGTCTCGCTTATGTAATTCTCATTAGTACAATATGTGCATTGATTTCACGTATCGGATATAAAATTCGGTAATTTTTCGACCTGCGAATAATCCTTTTACGCATACCGGAAAGACGGAGACATACGACATGAGCTTGGCATCAAAACGCTACGAGGTAGAAGACATCCTCGCTGCTCAGGAGTTCTATCACAGCCGCAAGTGGACGGACGGCCTGCCGGTTGTTCCGCCAACGCCAGACGCGGTGCAAGCCTGCCTCGACTGGGCAATGTTGCCGGCCGACCATTTGATTGGAATAGAACCCGTCCGGGAACGCGCGATCACGGCGGAGAAACTCGCAATCAATGCGATCATGGCCGGATGCCTCCCAATGCATTTCCACCTCGTTGTGGCGACCGTAACCGCGATGCTCCAGGAACACTTCCTCGTGCACGGCGCTACCGCAAGTACCGGCGGATGCGCTGTCTTCGTAGTAATCAATGGCCCGGTGCGTCAAGAAGTCGGGATGAGCGGTTCATTCAATGCACTCGGCTCCAGTGATCGCGCGACGACGGTGATCGGCCGCACAGTCCGTCTCGTCCTCTGCAACCTTTTGGATGTCCGTCCCGGCGAGATCGACCGTTCGACGCTTGGCCATCCTGGCAAGCTCAGCTACTGCATTGCGGAAGATGAAGAAGATTGTCCGTGGCAATCCCTGTCGGAAGATCGCGGGATTCCGAGAGACGCCTCCGCGGTAACCGTTATGGCCGCCGGCGCGCCGCGGCAACTGATGAATGAATGGACGACAAAGCCCGAAGAAATCCTCGATACGTTCTGTGCGGAGATAAAGGCGAATCTGCGCCATTATTCGATCTACCCCGGAAACTACGCCATTGTGATACCACCGCAACTGCGACAGCATTTCAAGGATGCGAGCTGGTCGCGTCGGGATATCCAGCAATACGTGTTCGAGAACGCACGTATCCTCAGACGCGAATGGGCAGACGTTGGCAAGGGCAATGTTGTTGGCGGCCGTGGTGATCAAGAGTATCCCGCCCTGCCCGATCCGGAGCACCTTCTCGTAATTGCGGCCGGTGGACCTGCCGGTGGGTTCGGTGCGGTAATCCCTCCTTGGCTCGGCCATAAGAGCAAAGCCGTCACTGTTGCGGTCGGCGCCTGTCTAGATTGCGAACCACCTGCAGACTAAATAAATTTTAAGCGATAAAGAGGAAATCGAATGAGCCTTGAAATCTTAGACCCCACCCACGAGGGAGACAGCGGGAGTTTCGCACTCGCGTCCCGTCTCTCTGTGCTCGAAGGCACCACCGTGGGCATCATCTCGAACGGAAAGAAGAACACGATCCCGTTCTTCGATTCTTTCGAAGACGAATTGAAGACAACATTTGGCGTGGCCGAAGTCGTACGCACGATCAAGTCCAATTACAGCGCACCGGCAGATGCTCACCTCGTCGAGGAAGCTGAGAACTGGGACGCTGTTGTTGCCGGTATCGGCGACTGAGGCAGTTGCTCGTCGTGCAGTTTGCATGACGCAGTCATTGGCGAGAAAATTGGCAAGCCCTCGGTTGGCATCATGACGACGAAGTTCGTCAGCGCCGCGGAACTGATGGCGAAAGTGCTCGGCGCGGACGGATATCCGTTCGTTGTGATCGACCATCCGATCAGCAGCGCATCGGGTGAAACACTTGACGCATGGGCACGTCAGGCCGCCCGCGAAAGCATGGACCTCCTCATCGGGGCCAATCACTAATCCGATGACGGAAACTGCTAATCAAGGGGGTCCGCTTGCCGGCTACAAGATCATTGAGATCGCCGGCATCGGGCCCGGTCCCCTGTGTTCTTCTCTTCTCGCGGATCTTGGCGCGGACATCGTGCGCATCGACCGTAAGGCACCGACAGGCCTCGGCTTTGAGTATGCAGGCCCGAAAGCGGATATCCGTCGCCGCGGCAGACCGTCGGTCGCGGTAGATCTAAAGCACCCACAAGGCGTGGAGACGGTGTTGCGCATGATCGAAAACGCAGACGCGCTGATCGACCCCATGCGGCCCAATGTCATGGAGCGGCTTGGTCTGGGACCCGATGTCTGTATGGCGCGCAACCCGCGCCTCATTTACGGGCGGATGACGGGTTGGGGTCAAAGCGGTCCGCTCGCCGAGGTCGCGGGACATGACATCAACTACATTTCGCTTTCCGGTGTCCTGCATGCCATCGGCATCAAGGAGCGTCCGGTCCCGCCCCTTAATG
>MDTA01058921.1_pt1 | contig 10834 bp, 11 predicted proteins | sample 811151 | NCBI WGS metagenome assembly MDTA01 (sample SAMN05326648, study PRJNA326480) | marine metagenome | isolation source: seawater | place: Indian Ocean: South | collected 2010 | reverse complement strand
TATTTACAAGTAAATTATGAACCAAATAAACTTATTTATCGAACTCACAAGATTAAAAAAACCAATTGGCTTTATGCTTTTATTTTGGCCATGTGCCTGGGGATTAACTATAGCTTATAATTTTGAGAATAATTTAAATGACTATTTTTATTTCTTAATTTTATTTTTTTTTGGTTCTATATTGATGCGATCTGCTGGATGTATAGTAAATGACATTTTGGATAAAGAATTCGATGCAAAAGTTTTTAGAACTAAAAATAGGCCAATTGCATCTGGAAAAATTTCAATTAAAAAAGCAATTATTTTTGCCACTAGCCTTTGTTTTCTAGCTCTTTTAGTTTTGTTAAATTTTAATTTAATAACTATCATTTTAGCAATTGGTTCAATGCCACTTGCATTCACTTACCCGCTTATGAAAAGATTTACATACTGGCCTCAATTATTTTTAGGGATTACATTTAATTACGGATTGTTACTTGGATGGACAGCAACTATTGGTCAAATTGATACTGAACCTTTAATTTTATATTTAGGAGCCATATTTTGGACACTGGGATATGATACAATTTATGGGTATCAAGACATTAAAGATGATGAAATAATAGGACTAAAATCTACTTCAATAAAATTCAAAACTAACCCAAAAATTTTTATATTTTTATGTTACTCAATTTTTTTATCAACCTGCTTGATTATTGGCTTTATTATGAAATTAAATAGTTTCTTTTTTTTAAGTATTATTCTTGCATCTGTGCAATTATTTTACTTCCAATTAAAAAAACTCGATATTAATGATAGTATAAGTTGTTTTAATATATTTAAATCAAATAATTTATTAGGTTTACTGATATTTCTGAGTCTAATAATTGGTAAAATTTAAACTATGAATAGCACTCAAATAATAAAAAGACTTTATAAAACTTATACTCACAAATATTTAAATAAAATTTTACTTTCAGCTTTTTTTTCAATTTTATTGGCTGGAAGTACATCTTCCGTAGCATATTTATTGGATCCGGCGATAAAACAGTTGTTCATTGAGCAAAAAAAAAGTTTGTTAATAATTATTCCGGCCTTAATTGTTTTAGCATTTGCTATAAAAGGTGCTTCCTTATATTTAGCTAAAGTAATTATGATTGGAGTATCCGTAGATGTACAAAAAGATATTCAAATTGATATGTTCTCGTCATTAATTAAAGCTGATACTAAATTAGTAGATAATAAACATTCAGGTAAATTTATTACCAACCTGACTAATGACGTTGGGATGATCACAAATCTAGTAAGTACAGTTATTCTTAATTTATTTAAAGATAGCCTTACTTTAATTGGATTATTAACGGTAATGTTTTATCAAAATTGGAAACTTTCATTATTTGCAATAGTAATGATACCTTTAGCATCAATTGCTGCAAAAACTCTTGGGAAAAGAATAGGAAAGGTAACAACTCAGCAAATGGATCAGGCAGGTGTTCTTAATTCTTATTTAATTGAAATATTTAAAAATCACAGATTGACTAAAATATTTCAAAAAGAAAATTATGAAAAAATAAGAGCTGATAAACAAATTGAAGCATTAAAAAATTACCAAAAAAAAATAAATGTTGTTTTTTTTAGAGCTTCACCAATTATGGAATTTTTAACTGGGATAATGATCGCTTTTTTAATTTATTTTTCTTCAAAACTTATTGCAAAAAATGAACTTGAAGTAAGTAATTTTTTTTCTTTCTTAGCAGCTATGATGTTAGCATACCAGCCTGTTAGATCATTAGCTACTTTAAACATTGCAATTCAACAGGGTTTAAGAGCAGCAAGAAGAGTGTTGCCAATAATTGACGATGTACCTGAAATAAAAGATAGGGAAAATTCGAAAAATTTGAAAATTTTAAATGGATCAATAAAATTTGAGAATGTTGAATTCAATTATTCTCAAGAAGAAAATCAAATTCTTAATTCTATAAACTTAGAAATACCTGGAGAAAGAATGACAGCGTTAGTTGGACCAAGTGGAGCAGGCAAATCTACAATTTTAAATTTAATTCCTAGATTTTATGATGCTCAATCTGGAGATATTAAAATTGATAATCAATCAATATATAAATCTAAAATTTTTTCTTTGAGAAAGAATATTTCTCTTGTATCTCAAGACACAACCTTATTTGATGACACAGTTATTAACAACATAGCCTATGCTAATTTAGACGCATCAAAGGAAGAAATAGCTGAAGCTGCTAAATTTTCTTTCGCAGATGAGTTCATTGATAATTTACCAGATAAATATAATACTTTAATTGGAGAAAATGGGATAAGACTTTCTGGTGGTGAAAAACAAAGATTATCAATTGCAAGAGCAATTTTAAAAAAAAGTCCTATAATTTTGTTAGATGAAGCCACTTCGTCTCTTGATGCTGAAACTGAAAGTAAAATTCAAAAAGCAATAAATTTTTTAACCAAAGGAAGGACTACAGTTGTAATTGCTCATAGATTATCAACCATTCTGAATGCAGACAAAATTTATGTTATTGAAAAAGGAAATATTGCTGGAGAAGGTAACCATTTTGATTTATTACAAAGCTCAGATATTTATAAAAATTTTTACGAGAAACAAATAAGAAAAGAGTAATGTTAATAATTTATAGGATATTAATTAATCTTATAATTTTATTATCGCCAATAATTATAACTTATAGATTAATTAAAAAAAAAGAAGATCCCAAAAGATTTAAAGAAAAATTTTGTGTTTTTTCAAATATAAAGAAAAGTGGTAAATTAATTTGGTTTCATGGTGCAAGTGTAGGGGAAATATTGAGTGTTTTACCGATTATAGACAAGTTGGAGAAAAATAAAAAAATTAAACAAATTTTAGTAACATCTAATACTTTAAGTTCATCGACAATAATTAAAAAACTGAAATATAAAAAAGTTATTCATCAATTTTTTCCTATTGATAATCATTTATTAACAAATAAATTTCTAAGTTATTGGAACCCCTCATCTGCTTTTTTTATAGACTCAGAGATATGGCCCAATATGATTTATAATCTTAAAAAAATAAAAATTCCTATAACATTATTAAATGCAAGAATTACAAAAAAAACCTTCTTACGATGGATGATTTTAAAAAATTTTTCAGAAAATATTTTTAATAAAATAGAAAATTGTTTTTCTTCTAACAAAGAAACTGTTAAATATTTAAAAAAATTAGGAGCACAAAACATAAAATTTATTGGGAACCTCAAATTCTCTCAATCTGAAAATAAAATTGAGGATTTAAATAAAGATCTAAAAAAATTTATTAATTCTAAGAAAACATGGTGTGCTTCAAGCACACACAATACTGAAGAAAGATTTTGTGCAATTGTTCATAAAAAACTTAAAAAGAAGTATAAAAATTTTCTAACAATTATAATTCCAAGACATATAGATAGAGCAGATAATATAAAAGAGGAGTTAAAGAAATTAAATCTAAATGTTCATTTACACGAACCAACAAATAAGATTAATAAAAAAACTGATATCTACATTGTAAACTCTTTTGGAAAAACAAAATCATTTTATAACAATTGTAAGAATGTATTTTTAGGAGGCTCGCTAATTAACCATGGAGGTCAAAATCCCCTGGAGGCAACTAGGTATGGGTGTAATATCTTGCATGGTCCTAATGTGCATAATTTTACAGATATTTACTATTTACTGAAAAAAAATAAAATATCCAATCAAGTAAGTAATTATAACAATACTGCTCAAATATTAAATAAACTTTTAACCAAAAAAAATTATTCTAAACAAAAGCAACAGAAACTTAAAAAAATTGGAAAAACAATTTTAAAGAAAACTTACAAGGAATTAGCTTTCTAAAATAATGAAATTTTTAAAACCAAAATTTTGGGATTACTCAAAGCCAAATCTTTTGTCTTATTTTATGCAAATATTTACAATTCCAATTAGAATAAATAACTATTTATTAACATTTAAAAAAATAATTAAAGTTAATAAATCAAAAACTATTTGTGTAGGAAATATATATATTGGAGGAACAGGAAAAACACCGTCAACACTTAGACTTTACGAAATTTTAAAAAAAATTAAGTATGATGTTGTAATTGGAAAAAAGTATTATCCATCACAAAAAGACGAACAGACTCTATTAAAAAAAAAATCAAAAGTTGTCATAGAAAATAACAGAGTTGAAATACTTAAGAAATTACGAAATAAAAAAAAACAGATAATTATTTTTGATGACGGTCTTCAAGATAGAGATATAAATTATGATTTAAGCTTTGTATGTTTTGATAAAAATTTGTGGGTAGGAAATAATAAATTGATACCCTCAGGGCCCTTAAGAGAAAAACTTGATAGTCTAAAAAAATATGATGCTGTTTTGATAAAAGGTAAAACAAAAAAATATAAATTTTTAGTTAATCAAATAAAAAAATATAACAAAGATATAAAAGTTTTCTTTTCGGAAATTATTCCTATTGATATAAAAAAATTTTCTATAAAAAACAGATACCTAGTATTTTCTGGAATAGGCAACCCTCAGGGTTTTAGGGAAATATTGAGCAAAAATAAAATTAATATTCAAAAATATATAATCTATCCTGATCATTATCAATATTCTGAAAAAGATATAGAATATATAAAATCACAAGCAAAAAAACTAAATCTAAAAATAATTACTACAGAAAAAGATTATGTAAAAATTTCTAAATCTAACCAAAAAAATATTAGTTTTTTAGAAGTTGGTTTAAAATTTTTAAATGAGAAAAAACTAATTAAATTTATTAAATCAAAATTAAATGAGTAATATAAAATATTTTTTTCAATCTTTATTAATAATATTTTTACTGCTAATTTTTAAAGTGTTGGGTTTAAAAATTTCAAGAATTTTATCAAGCATTATATTTAAATTAATTGGTCCAAAATTTAGATCTTTAAGTATCTCAAATATAAACTTAATGAAAGCAATTCCAAACTCTACAGAAAGCCAACGAAAAGACATATTAAGTACAATGTGGGGAAATTATGGAAAGATATTTGCAGAATATATGTTTCTTAAGGATTTTAGGAATAAATCAAAATATGCAGAAAATATTATAATTGAAAATAAAGAAGTATTAGAAAATATTAAACTAAATTCTAAGCCTGTAATTTTTATTTCTGGACACTTCAATAATTTTGAATTAATGGCAATGCAAATTGAAAAATCAGGAATAAATCTTTCTGCTATATATAGACCTTTGAATAATAGATATCTAAACCCAATAATGGAAAAAATTAGAAAAAAATATATTTGTAAAGATCAAATTAAAAAGGGTATTGCTGGGACTAAAGAACTTTTAAAAAAATATAAATCAGGTAACTCAATTGCGCTAATGATTGACCAAAGAGTTTCGGAAGGTATCCGATGTCCTTTATTTAATTGCGAAGCATTAACAACTACTATACCAGCTCAATTTGTAAAAAAATTTCAGGCAAAAGTAGTACCTGTGTATATAGAAAGAACAAAAGATGAAAAATTTAAACTAAAAATATATAGCCCGCTCAAATTTTCTAATGAAGAAACAATTGATAGTATTACAAAAAAATTAAATAATATTTTAGAACAAATGATTTCAAAAAACCCTGAGCAATGGATTTGGACGCATAATAGGTGGAAATAGCTATATTTTATCGGTGTTATTTTCTTTTAAATCTCTTTTTATAAATGCTTCCTTATAAGAAAAGTAAGCTTCTTGATCTTCAACACTCCAATAATTTAATTTATCTAAACTAATTTTTTTGGAGGAAATTGCACAAATAACATGATAGCCTTCTTCTAATATTTTAAAATTATTAGGAAAAAATTTTAATTTAGCTAATTTTTTATACATTTTTAGTTTATACATTAATTTATGAAAATAGGAATAGTTGGAAGTGGTGGTCGAGAGCACGCAATTTGTCTTTCACTAAGTAAATCAAAAAAAATTAAAAAAATTTATTGTTTTCCAGGTAACGCGGGAACAAGTGTCATTGCCGAAAATATAAATATAGATATTAATAATTTTGATGAATTAAGAAATTTTATCAAAAAAAATTCCATAGATCTAGTAATCGTTGGACCAGAGAAACCTCTGGTAGATGGAATTGTTGATTATTTGACCAGTAATAATATTAAGGTTTTTGGTCCTAACAAAAAAGCATCTCAATTAGAAGGCTCGAAGATATTTACAAAAAATCTATGTAAAAAATACAACATACCAACAGCAAATTTTGGAATATTTAAAAATTTTATTGATTCTGAGAATTTCCTTAAAACATGTAATTATCCAATTGTAGTAAAAGCAGATGGTTTAGCTGCCGGTAAAGGAGTTTATATTTGTGAAAATTTTACACAAGCAACAAAAGCAGTTAATGAAATCTTTAACGGAAAGTTCGGAAAAGCTGAACAAATTTTAATTGAAGAATATTTAATTGGTGAGGAAATGAGTTTTTTTATTGTTTCCGATGGTAAAAATTATAAACAATTTGGAACTGCTCAAGATCATAAGAGAGTATATGAGGGTGACAAAGGTCCAAATACTGGTGGCATGGGAGCTTATTCTCCTTCGCGATTAGAAAATAAAAAATTAAATGATGAGATTTTAAAAAAAATTATTGACCCTACATTAAATGGTCTCAAACAACAAAATATTGACTTTGTTGGATTTTTATACGCAGGTTTGATGATAATCGACAATCAACCATACTTAATTGAATATAACGTTAGAATGGGTGATCCAGAATGTCAAACAATTTTACCGAAACTGAAAAGTGATTTATTGGATATTTTTTACTCTTGTGTAACAAGTAATTTAAACTCAACAAGCATTGAATGGCATGATGACAAATCAATGTGTATTGTCTTATGCTCAAAAGGTTATCCTGATGATTTTGAAAATAATATTGAAATTCAAAATTTAAACAAAATTAATCTTAAGAATAATGAATATATTTTTCATGCTGGTACCAAAAAAAACTTAAACAAAATTTTTTCAAATGGTGGACGTGTATTGAATTTTGTAATTAGATCAGAAAATTTTAAAAAAAGTAGAGAAAAAATCATTAAGCTTATTAATCAACTGAACTGGTCAAATGGTTTTTTTAGAAAAGATATTGGATATAAAGTGATTGAATAATGAGAATAATCTCTGGATCTATCAAAGGAAAAAAATTATTTTTACCCAAGGATATTTTTACAAGACCTCTTAAAGATATAGTAAAAGAGTCTATTTTTAATTTATTTCAACACTCAAATAAATTTGATTTAGATATTGAAAATACCAAAGTATTAGATCTATTTTCTGGGGTTGGATCATTTGGCCTAGAATGTTTATCAAGGGGAAGTTCTTATGTAACATTTGTAGAAAATTATAAAGAGGCATTAAAAGTTTTAAAAAAAAACATTGATCATTGTAATTTCAAAAATAAAACAACAATAATTGAAAAAGATATTTTCACATATGATTTGAAAAATTTGGCAAATAAAAAATTTGATTTAATATACTTGGATCCACCATTTAAAAAAAAAATTAAAAAATTAGTAGATAATATATTGGATCAAAATTTATTAATAGAAAATGGATTTATAATTATTCACAGACATAAAAATGAACAAGAAATTCTATCAAAAAGTTTTAATCTTATTGAAGAAAGAGTTTACGGTAATTCAAAAATTATTTTTGGGAATTATTTTTTAGATAAATAGAACTTTGTTTGTTTTTTAATTAATTCAACAGCGGGCTGATCGTAAGGATTAACCTTTAATGCCCTGCCCAAAAGTATTGTTTCTAAAATAAAAAAAGTAAATAATTCACCTAATGTATTTTCATCTCGATTAAAAACTTCAAAACTTCTAAAAGGTATTTTTTTTTTTAAAAATACTTTTTCTGAAGCTTTTTTTTGTGCGTATTTAATTGAATTTATAGTTTGATTATTCAAAAAATATAATTTCTCAGGAAGGTTTTTTTTTATGATTTTTTTTGAATTTTTTTCATGTGTAAAAAAAAATGTAAAAAAATTATTTTTTTTTCCATCCAAGAAAAGCTGCATCGTGCTGTGATTATCTTTAGGAACGTTTGATATTATAGGCAATATACCCTTAGATTTTTTTCCTAGGCTCTCTGCGATTAGTTGTTGGTACCATTTGAATAAATTTTCAGACCTAGAATCATAATTCAAAATAACTGAATTGGATTTCCCTTTTTTATATAAATATAATGTACTAGCTACACTATCTAATAATATATTAATAAATTTATTATTTTTAATTAAATTATTATATTGCTTAAATTTTTTTTCATTTAATCCAATTAGTTCCGATGGTATCATTCCAACTTCAGATAAAACCGAATACCTGCCACCTATATAATTATTATGATCTACTATATCTGCTTTTAGCTTTTTGGCTAAACTTCTTAATGGGTTATTATTTTTTTCAGTAATAAATAAATTACTACTTTTTTTATTTAGAAGTAAGTTAGCATTTGAAATAGTTTCTAAAGTATTTCCACTTTTAGAAATAATTATATTTAATACTCTATCTTTATTTAATTTATTTTCTAAACTTTCATCTAAATCATCAAAAAATATTATTTTTTTTTTTTATTTTTTTTTTTAAAAACTCATAAATAGCTTTTGAGCCAAGAATTGAGCCGCCCATACCAACTAATTGAAATGTTTTATAATTTTTAAGTTTTTTAATTAATTCTTTTGAATAGTTGTATTTGTAATTTCTTTTAAGAGAATTAATAACTTCATTTTCATTTAATAAAATTTTATTTAATTCTTTTAATAAAGTTTTAAAATTTTTCTTTATTCCAAAACCTTTATATTTAAATTTGTACATTTTTATTAATCTAATTAATTTTTTCTAAAATAGATTTTTCTATATCTGATGTTTTCTTTGGAATATCTGAGCTAGACGAATTAGTTTCATCATTAATATCTAAAATTTGCTTAAGATTTTTTTCAGAATTTTCATCATAATTAGAATTATTTTTATTTGCTTTTGGAATTGGTAGTTCCTCAAAATCTGGTGGAACTACTAAAGGATTTTTTTTATTTATTAAAAATTCTTCTCCTGTATCAAGTTTTTTTTTTTTAAAACCCTCTCTGGCGTCAGAACATCCTGCTAAAAAGATAATCACAATAAAAATAAACTTAAATTTATCCATTTGATTTTTTATTTAGAATTATTTCATTCATAATAAGAAAAAAAATTCCAATTGAAATAAATATATCAGCTATGTTGAATATAAACCAATTAAATTCTTTATAATGCAGATCAATAAAATCAGGTACAGAATTGTAAACCATTCTATCAAAGAAATTTCCAATAGCTCCACCTGCAATTAAAACATAGAAATATTTACTTATTCCTTGATCTTTAAAGCACTGAAATAATATATATAAAATAATTAAAAAAATTAAGATTGAAATTATATTATAATAAATTTCTTCATTAAATGATAATAAGCCAAAAGCTATACCTTCATTCCAAATTAAATTAATGTTTAAAAAAGATGTAATTTTAAGGTTAAGTGTATCAAAATCTGAACTTAAATTAATAACATAAAATTTTGAAACCCTATCTACCAAAAAAATAAAGAAAATTAAAAAAAAAGTTTTCAAATTTTTTTTTATCATTTAATCATAGCACAAGTTTCTCTTGAGCATTTGTCTATCTTAATTTTCCAACAAAGTGGACATTTATATCCTTCTGCTTTTTTTGTTTTAACAATCTTCTCAGAATCTTTCTTGTAAAGAATTTCTGCTTTAGAAGTAATACATAATTCTGCAAAATCTATATTTTGAGTTATACTTTTAAGTTTTTCATCTAATTGAATTTTAATATCAGCCTCTAAACTTGATCCTATTTCTTTTGTGGTTCTTTTTTCTTCTATACTTATGTTGCAAATATTTCTAATTTCAATTAACTCTCTCCAGTTTTCATTTAATTTATTATTAAGAAAATTGTCTGGAAACATTACAAATTTTTCAAGATGAATACTTTTTTTGTCTTTAAATAATAATCCATAAATTTCTTCAGTTGTAAAAGACAAAATTGGTGCAAACCATTTTAACAAAGAATCAAGAATTATATTAAGCAATAAAATTGTGGATTTTCTTTTTTCTGAATTTAAAGGATCACAATAAAGCGTATCCTTTCTAATATCAAAATAAAATGCAGATAAATCTACTGTGCAAAAATTCAACAACTCTTTATACAAATTATGAAAGTCATAATTTGCAAAGTATTTTTTAAAATTTTCGTTTAAAGAATATAGCTTGTGTAGCATTAATTGTTCTAATTCTGGCAATTCATTTATTTTTATTTTTTCTAATTCAAGTTTTTTAAAATTATCATTTATATTTCCAAGCAAATATCTAAATGTGTTTCTAATTTTCCTGTAAGAGTCCGCATGTTGATCTAAAATTGAATAATCGATCCTTAAGTCTTCAGAATAATTAGAAGATGCTACCCAGATTCTTAGAATGTCTGCACCATACTTTTTTAAAATATCCTCTGGTGCAATCACATTCCCTAAAGATTTGGACATTTTTAAACCTTTGCCATCTACTACAAAACCGTGAGATAAAATTGATTCAAACGGAGCTTTACCTCTAGTTCCACACGACTCCAATAATGAAGAATGAAACCAGCCTCTATGTTGATCTGATCCTTCTAAATACATAGAAGCTGGCCACTTTAAATCATCCCTTTTTTCGAGTACAAATGAATGTGTCGAGCCACTATCAAACCAAACCTCAACAATATCACTTAGTTTTTCATAATCATTTGATTTATATTTTT
>MDTA01219846.1_pt1 | contig 10835 bp, 12 predicted proteins | sample 811151 | NCBI WGS metagenome assembly MDTA01 (sample SAMN05326648, study PRJNA326480) | marine metagenome | isolation source: seawater | place: Indian Ocean: South | collected 2010 | reverse complement strand
TGTCTAAAGTAGCCAGAAAACCAATACAAATATCTGAAAAGATCAAATTAAGAGTTGAAACTAACCAAGTTTTAGTAGAGGGACCATTAGGTAAACTCGAATTTAGTAAAAATGAAGGCATTTCTGTTGTTCAAAATGACAACACAGTGTCGGTTGAAACCAAAAAAGATGAGCTTAAGGCGCTATCGGGAACAACAAGGGCGCTTCTATCAAATATGGTACATGGCGTAAGCGTTGGTTGGAAAAAAACACTTAAACTTGTTGGTGTTGGTTATAGAGCGAAATCCCAAGGGAATATTCTCGAACTCACAGTTGGATTTTCACATCCAGTTAAATATCCAATACCCGATGGTTTAAAAATTGAAACTCCATCTCAGACTGAAATTATCATAAGCGGTGTTGATAAACAACAAGTTGGACAAGTAGCATCAGAAATAAGATCCGTTAGACCACCGGAACCATACAAAGGCAAAGGTATAAGGTATGATGACGAGCATGTTGTTAAAAAAGAGGCGAAGAAAAAATGATTAGGAAGAGTAGTAATAAAAAAATTGCACGGTTAAGAAGGGCGAAAAAATCTAGACAGAGGATTAGTGAATCTGGTTCGCATAGATTAAGCGTTTTTAAATCCCTTAATCATATTTATGTCCAAGTGATTACACCTAATGGTGATAGAGTGATTAAGACTATATCGTCTAATCAAAAAGACTTAAAAACAAAAGTTAAATCAAACAACATTGAAGGATCTAAGGTAATTGGAAAGGTTGTAGCAGAATTTCTTAAAAAAGAAAAAATAGATAAAATCGCGTTTGATAGGTCTGGTTATAAATACCATGGTAAGATCAAGGCGCTTGCCGAGACAATCAGAGAAAATGGAGTAAACATATAATGGTTTTTGAAGAAAAAAAGACTGATTACATTGAAAAACTTGTTGCAGTAAATAGGACGGCAAAAGTTGTAAAAGGTGGAAGACAATTCGGTTTTACAGCACTAACTGTTGTTGGTGACGGTAACGGAAGAGTTGGCTATGGATATGGAAAAGCAAAAGAAGTTCCTATTGCAATTCAAAAAGCGATGGAGAAAGCGAAGAAAAATATGATTAGCGTTGCTCTCAAGAAAGGCACACTCTTTCATCCAGTTACACACTCACATGGCTCTGCAAAAGTTTACATGCAACCAGCTGGCGAAGGTACTGGCGTTATTGCAGGTGGTGCAATGCGGGCGGTGTTTGAGGCAACAGGTGTTCATAATGTGCTTGCAAAAAGTATTGGATCTACAAATCCAATAAATGTTGTGAAAGCAACCGTCAAGGGCCTAGAATCAATGTTTTACCCTGCTTATATTGCTGCGAAACGAGGAAAAAAAACTAGCGAGTTATGATGGTCACGAAAACTATTACAATTAGACAGAAAAAAAGCACGATAGGATGCACATCCAAGCAAATAGCTTGTATTAAGGGTCTAGGTTTAAGAAAAATCAACCATATCGTTACACTTAAAGATTCACCTGAGATACGTGGGATGATTAGAGTTGTTGATCATATGATAGAGGTAACACAGTAAGATGACTAGTTTATTAAGTGACCTTAAGCCGAAAAATAATAGTAAGTTTTCTAAAAAGAGAGTGGGTCGTGGTATTGGCTCTGGTACAGGAAAGACCTGTGGAAGAGGGCACAAAGGCCAGAAATCTAGAGCAGGAGGTAAAGTTCAAGTTGGATTTGAGGGCGGACAAATGCCTTTGCAAAGAAGATTGCCAAAAGTTGGTTTTACCTCAAGAGTAAATAGACTGACTGCCGAACTCAAGTATGATTTATTGTCAAAAATTAAAGAAAATGAAATTACCATAGAGCTTTTAAAAAAATATAAGCTAGTAAATAAGAAAATTGAGAAAGTCAAAATAATTGGGCCTTGCACAATCAAGGAAAAAAAATCAATAAAAGGAATGATATGTACTAAATCTGTCATGGAGCATATAGGTAAATAGCTATGTCTAGATTGAGCAATAACACTTCAACGAGTATCGGTGGTTTAACTAAATCGAATGAACTCAGACAACGAGTATTTTTTGTCATATTTGCACTAATTATATTCCGATTAGGGAGCTTCATTACTCTGCCAGGTATCGATCCTTCTGTAATGCAATTTTTATTTGATCAACAGCGTGGAAGCATACTTGATATGTTCAATATGTTCTCAGGTGGAGCTTTATCTCGAATGTCAATATTCGCTTTGGGTGTTATGCCTTATATATCGGCCTCAATCATTATTCAGATGATGACCCATGTATACTCACCACTCATACAACTGAGAAAAGAGGGTGAGAGAGGAAGGAAAAAAATCACCAGTTATACAAGGTACTTTACTGTTATACTTGCTATTCTTCAATCTGCTGGTGTTGCAAATGCACTACAAAATCAAAATACTGCAAGTACAACCCTTGTCCTCGATCCAGGTGTAACTTTTTTATTAATAGCAATCACTACTTTAGTAACAGGAACAATGTTTCTTGTTTGGCTTGGTGAGCAAATCACAGAGAGAGGCATAGGTAATGGTATTTCAATAATTATTTTTGCAGGTATTGTTGCAGGGCTTCCTTCTGCGATTGGTAATACAATCGATTTAGCACGAAACGGAGAGTTACAAGGTTTCACAGTAATACTTATATTTTTATTAGTCTTAATTATCACTGCATTTGTAATATATATAGAACGTGGTCAGAGAAAAATACCTATTAACTATGCAAGGAAGATGCAAGGTAGGAAAATGTATGCTGCTCAAAGCTCTCACCTTCCTCTAAAAATAAATATGGCAGGTGTAATTCCGCCAATATTTGCATCTGCAATAATTCTATTCCCAGCCACAATTGCTAGCTGGGGGAGCTCCGGTAGCGAGGGCAGCGTGATTCAGAATGTGGCATTATCATTGTCACCTGGACAACCTTTATATATAATGCTGTATGCATTTGCAATCATCTTTTTCTGTTTCTTTTATACTGCATTGGTATTTAATTCAAATGAAACAGCTGATAATTTGAAGAAATCTGGTGCATTTATTCCAGGTATTAGACCTGGTGATCAGACTGCAAAGTATATTGACGATATTACCACTAGACTTACAACAGTGGGTGCAATTTATATAACTGCTGTATGCTTATTACCTGAATTTTTGATTTTATACTTCAATGTCCCATTCTATTTCGGTGGAACTTCATTATTAATTGTTGTGATAGTTGTAATGGATTTAATGGCGCAAATCCAAGCTCATCTTCTCTCTCATCAATATGAGGGAATGATGAAAAAAGCGAATCTCAAAGGAATTGGAGGAGGTCTTAGATAAATGAAAGTAAGAGCATCAGTAAAGAAATTATGTCGTAATTGCAGGGTTATAAGACGAAATAGAGTAGTAAGGATTATTTGTAGCAAAGATCCAAGGCATAAGCAGAGACAGGGTTAAATAGGTTGTATTAAGTGAAAATGAAATATAAAATGACGTCCGAGAGCGATTAAATGGCAAGAATAGCAGGAATAAATTTACCGAATAATAAGCATATATGGATTGCTTTGACTTCTATATATGGAATAGGGGAAACAAGAGCTAACAAAATTTGCTCTGATTCTGGCGTTGACAGGACTAAAAAAGTAAAGGATCTAAGCGAACAAGATTTGGAAGTTTTGAGAAATTTTGTGGAAAAATATCAGCTAGAAGGAGACCTAAGAAGAGAAAATTCAGTCAATATCAAACGACTAATGGATATCGGCTCGTATAGAGGCATTAGGCACAGAAAAAGTTTACCCTTGAGAGGACAACGAACTAAGAATAACAGTAGAACTCGCAAGGGCCCGAGAAAAATACTTAAGGCAAAATAATGGCGTTGAATAAAACTAAGAAGAAAAAAGAGAAAAAAATTGTAAATGAGGGTGTTGCTCATATCTATGCATCATTTAATAACACAATTATAACAATTACTGATAAGCAGGGTAATACACTGTCTTGGGCTACATCAGGTGGCTCTGGGTTCCGAGGATCTAGAAAAAGTACACCATTTGCAGCACAAGTAGCTGCAGAAAAAGCTTGCAGCAAGGCGGCAGATTACGGGTTGAAAACTCTAGAAGTTCTCGTTAAAGGTCCTGGCCCAGGGAGAGACTCGGCAGTTAGAGCAATCAATAGTGCTGGGTATAAAATAACAAACATAACAGATATAACACCTCTTCCACATAACGGATGTCGACCGCCAAAGAAGAGGAGGGTGTAGCATGGCAAAATTTACTGGTTCAAAATGTAAATTAATGAGAAGAGAGGGCACTGATCTTTATTTGAAATCAGGGTCAAGAGCTCTAGATAGTAAATGCAATATTGAAAAGAAACCTGGTCAGCCATCAGATGCTAGAAGAGCGAAAATGTCTGATTATTCAATACAGTTAAGAGAAAAGCAAAAAGTAAAAAGAATATATGGTATTTTAGAAAAACAATTTCGAAATTATTATAAAAAGGCTGCTAGCAAGAAAGGTTCTACTGGTGAGAATTTACTTAATATGCTCGAGTCGAGACTGGATAATGTTGTTTATAGAATCGGACTTGGATCAACACGTGCTGAATCAAGGCAGCTAGTGAATCATAAGAATATACAAGTCAACGGTGATGTTGTTAATATCCCCTCTTATCAGGTTAACCCAAAAGATAAAATTTCTCTCAGAGAGTCTAAAAAAAATCAAGTACGCGTAAAACTTGCTTTGAACTTAGCTGAGACCAAAAGCACTAGTGATTGGATTGAGATAGACTCGAAAAATATGGCAGGTACCTACATCAGGAATCCTGAAAGGAAAGAATTACCGGCAGAAATAAATGAATCTCTAATCGTAGAATTATACTCAAAATAGGTGACATATGAATAAAAATGACTTTCTTAAACCAAAATTAGTTGATATTGAGGCAATGTCATCTACTCACGCCAAAATAAGCATAGAGCCGCTAGAAAGAGGCTTTGGGCACACGCTAGGTAACGCTCTCAGGAGAGTATTACTATCATCACTGCCTGGTAGCGCAGTTACAGAAGTAACAATAGACAACATACTCCACGAATACAGCACTATCGAAGGTGTGCAAGAGGATGTATTAGAAATCTTGTTAAATATAAAAAAACTTGCACTAGTCTTACATGAAAAAGAGAGTATTAACATAACACTTAGAAAAAAGGGCAAAGGCCCTGTGCTAGCTTCAGATATAACTGAGAGTGCTGGCTTGGAAATAAAGAATCCAGCATTTTGTATTGCAAATATAACAAACGACAAAACTGAATTAGTTATCAATATGACTGTTACAAAAGGGAGAGGTTATCAACAAGCTCAAAAAAGAAAATTCAACGAACAAGAGGATTTAGGTATAGGGAAAATGCAACTAGATGCCTCATTTAGTCCTGTTGTTCAAGTTACATACAATGTTGACACAGCTAGGGTTAAACAGAGAACTGATTTAGACAAACTTGTCATCGATCTCAAAACAAACGCTACAATTGAGCCAGAGGATGCTATAAGGAAGGCCGGTCAAATTCTGAGAAATCAACTCGATGTGTTCACATATTTAGAAGTTCAAGAGGACACAGAAGACGACTCAGACGTTCCTCAAATAGATCCTGTATTGCTCAGACCGGTTGATGATTTAGAACTTACAGTAAGATCAGCAAACTGTCTCAAAGCAGAGAATATTTATTATATAGGTGACCTCGTTCAGAGGAGTGAAAATGAGTTGCTGAAGACACCTAACCTAGGCAAAAAATCCTTGACCGAGATAAAGGATGTCCTTGCCACACATAGTCTATCACTTGGCATTAAACTAGAGGATTGGCCACCAAAAGGCATCGAGAAAAGATTATGAGACATAAAAAAAATGGTAGACAACTCAACCGGAATTCTTCGCACAGAAAGTCACTGATGAAGAATTTGACGCTATCTTTATTCAAATATGAACAGATAGAGACGTCCTTGGCAAAAGCCAAAGAACTGAGGAGAACTGCCGAACCTCTAATAACTCTAGCTAAGAAAGACAGCCTCATGAGGAGGAGAATGGCATATTCAAAAATTAGAGATAAGCAAGTCGTTAAGAAACTCTTTGAAGATCTTGGCCCAAGATTTAAGGAGAGGAATGGCGGATATCTGCGAATTCTTAAAAATGGCTTCAAATCTGGTGATGCATCACCAAAAGCATTTGTAAAGTTAGTTAACTAGCTAAAGCTTAGCTTTTAGAAAATTCCCTGTAAACGATTCATTATAATTAGCTACGTCTTCAGGCGTTCCTTTTGCAATTAATTTTCCTCCACCAAGACCACCCTCTGGGCCAAGATCAATTATCCAATCAGCGGTTTTTATAACCTCCAAATTATGTTCAATTATAAGCAGTGTATTACCACGCTGTTTAAGCTTTTCTAGTACTTTAAGAAGTTTGGCAACATCATGAAAGTGTAACCCTGTAGTTGGCTCATCAAGTATATAAATAGTTCTTCCTGTATCTCTTTTAATAAGTTCTTTTGCTAACTTGATTCTTTGTGCCTCGCCACCGGATAAGGTTGTCGCGTTTTGTCCTAGTTTTATATAAGATAAACCAACTTCATCTAAAATATCCAATTTACGTTTGATAATAGGATAATTCTCAAAGAAGTTAATAGCTTCAGATATTCTCATGTTCAACACATCATTTATATTTTTACCTTTTAACTCAATCTCTAGTGTTTGTTCGTTATACCTTTTTCCCTTACATTTATCACACTTGACATAGACATCAGATAGAAAATGCATTTCTACTCTTATAACACCATCCCCTTCACACGCGTTACATCTCCCATCTTTTACGTTAAAGCTAAACCTTCCAGGACTGTATCCTCTTGATCTTGCTTCTTTATTGCGGGAGAATAATTCACGTATATGTGTAAAAATCCCCGTGTATGTAACTGGATTAGACCGAGGAGTTCTCCCTATTGGGCTTTGGTCTATTTCTATTATCTTATCCAATTTATCTAGGCCAGTTATTTTGTTACAACCTGTTTGAGAATTATCTTTTTCAGAAAATTCGTTATATATGTATTCGTAGATAACATCATTCACGAGTGTTGATTTTCCAGATCCTGATACTCCTGTAATACACGTCATCAGACCTAGAGGAATCTCTACATCTATGTTTTTAAGGTTATTTGCACATGCCTTGTACACCTTCATAATCGAATCAGACTTAATTTCTTTTCTTTTTTTTGGAATCATAATTTGCTTTTTTTTTGATAAATACATACCTGTGAAAGAGTTCTTTACTTTTTTTATTCCTGAAGGACCTCCAACATAAACTACCTCACCTCCAGATTCACCAGCACCTGGACCGATATCAACAACACAATCAGAGTTTAAGATAGTGTCCTCGTCATGTTCTACAACAATGACAGTATTCCCAAGATCTCTCAAGTTCTTCAATGTAGCAAGAAGTTTATCATTATCTCTCTGATGTAGACCAATGGACGGTTCATCAAGAATATACATTACACCAACTAGGCCAGAACCAATTTGACTAGCTAGACGTATTCGTTGTGCCTCACCTCCTGATAAAGTTTCAGCACTTCTATCCAAAGTTAAATAGTTAAGACCAACATTATTAAGAAAACTCAATCTACTCATGATTTCTTGGATAATTTTATTCGATACTTCTTTATTCATGCCCTCAAATTTGTTCTTTTTGAAAAAAGACAAAGACTCACCAATCGTCATTGATGTTATGTCGCTGATAGATTTTTTAAAAATAAATATGTTTCTGCTACTTTGATTTAACCTAGTACCATCACAGCTTGAGCATTTATCTACAGACAGATACTTTACCAATCTTTCTTTTTTAGAGTAAGATCCAGACTCGTACTGCTTATCGAATTTTTCTATTATGCCTTCCCATATTTCTTTTTTGATAACGAAGTCATCAGTGTTTTTACTTCGATAACCTCTAACATATTTCATTTTAATTACATCATTGTTGCTTCCGTAGAACAGTATATTCTTAAAATTTCGCGGCAATTTATTATATGGCAACGTAAGGTCAACATTATAGTGATCTGCTAAACTCTGTAGTAACAATGAGTAATATGCACTTTTGTCATCCCAACCATAAATAGCACCTCTTTTTAGACTTAATTCTTGATTAACTATAATTTTTTCTGGGTCAAAAAACTCTCTAACTCCTAGTCCATCACAAGATGGACATGCCCCTGATGGGCTATTGAACGAAAAAAGTTTTGGCTCTAACTCTGCAATCGAATATCCACAATGTGGACATGCATATTTTGTTGAAAAAACATCTATAATTATATTTTCATCAGAATCTAAAACATTTACAATGCCAGCGGAAAAATCTGAACATAGTTCAACAGATTCCACAACTCTCATTTTACTGTCATTTGTGATAGCACTAAAGCGATCAATAACAAATTCAATATCATTTTTTTTCTTAGGATTTATCAAATGATTAATCATGTGTTTAGACATATTGGCAATATCAATTATCTCACCATTAACTCTTATCCTTCTAAAGCCTTTTTGAGAAAAAGATTGAATTAATTTAACATGTTCACCTTTTTGTTGTTTTACTACTGGTGCAATAATCATAATCTTTTTATTTTTATAATCTTTTATAATTTTTTCTGCAATATCACTGTAAGACATAGCTTTCAGTTCTATAAAATGCTCAGGACACTGTGGTGTCCCAACTCTTGCAAAAAGAAGTCTTAAGTAGTCATAGATTTCTGTTACGGTTCCAACTGTAGATCTTGGATTATGTGATGACGATTTCTGCTCGATAGAGATAGCGGGAGATAGGCCCTCAATAATGTCTACATCAGGCTTATCCATCATAGAGAGAAATTGTCTCGCATATGAGGATAACGATTCCATATATCGTCTTTGACCCTCCGCAAATATTGTGTCAAAAGCCAAAGATGATTTACCAGACCCAGACAACCCAGTAATAGTGATAAGTTTATCTCGTGGGATTTCAATGTTTATATTTTTAAGATTATGCGTCCTTGCGCCTTTTACGAAAATATTCTTCTTCATGGTAGAGAAATGATAGCATCATATTACAATAAAGAAAGATTGTAATAGTTTTATTTACTCAGAAATGGAGCAATAATGAAAACATATATTATGAAATGGCTAGCTAGTATATTTATCCTCTCAGGTGTATTTTGCACAAACCTGAACCTATATCCTTTTAACATCTACCTCCAGTCACTAGGTGTGATCTTATGGACATTGATAGGACTGGACACAGGAGAAAAATTAATTTTAGTGAATTTTGTCCCCCAAATACCTCTTTTTTTACTTGGATATTATATAATACTGTCATGACTGAGTATTACCTGAATATTTGTGAATATGAGCTCTGATTATCTGGAATTTTTACTATTCGTAAGATAATATTTAAGTTATAGTAGTTTACTTATGGTTAATTCGAGAATAAATGTCTGTAAATAAAGTAATCATTTTAGGTCGGGTCGGCGCTAATCCTGAAGTTAAATTTATGCCAAGTGGTAATGCGGTTGTGAATTTGTCTATTGCAACCAATAGAAAATTTAAGAATCAAGATACAGGTTCTTACGAGGATAAAACTGAATGGCACAGAGTAGTTTTCTTTAATAAACCTGCAGAGACAATTGGTCAATACGTAAAAAAAGGTCAGCAATTATATGTCGAAGGTCGACTTCAGACAAGGAAATGGCAAGACAAAGATGGTGTCGAGAAATATTCAACTGATATCATCTCAGACAATTTTACTTTTATAGGGTCTAAGTCCGATAATCAAGAATTTGAAAATAGTTCACCTCAAAATAACGAGAATTTTGATCAAAGTGTTCCGTCAACAAACGATGACGATATCCCTTTTTAATTTAAATGCTGGAAGATAAAAAGTTCTACATACAGACACATGGTTGCCAGATGAATGAGTATGATTCTGATAAGCTTGATTCTGTTTTACAACATCATTTCAAAATGGAGAGAACGTATCGGCCTGAAAGTGCAGACCTCCTCTTGTTAAATACTTGTTCAATAAGAGAGAAAGCTCAAGAAAAAGTTTTCCATCAACTCGGAAGATGGAAAAAATATAAATCAATAAATCCCAATCTTCTCATAGCAGTAGGAGGTTGTGTGGCAACTCAAGAAGGTGACAAAATAATGTCACGATCACCTCAAGTAGATATCATTTTTGGCCCTCAAACTATCCATAGATTACCCAAAATGATTGAAGATGTTATTAGCAAAAAAGAAAAAGTTAAAATAGATATTTCATTTCCCGAAATAGAGAAATTTGATTTTCTTCCATCCTCGAAAAAGAAGTCGCCTAGCGCTTATGTCTCAATTATGGAAGGATGCAGCAAATACTGTACTTTTTGTGTCGTTCCTTATACCAGAGGCGAGGAAGTCAATAGGAGATTTGATGATATTATATTCGAGGTGTCAAATCTCTCAAAATTAGGTGCCAAAGAGATTATTCTGTTAGGACAAAATGTAAATGCGTATAAATCAGAAAATTATACAAAAGATAAAATGAATTTTGCAGATTTAATAAGATACATATCATACATAGATGGTATAGACCGTATAAGACATACTACCTCACACCCCATTGACTTTAGCGATGACCTAATTGATGAGTATAAAAATCCAAAGTTAGCTAATAACTTACATCTTCCAGTTCAATCTGGCTCAGATGGTATCCTTATGCGCATGAAAAGAAAGCACACATCTCTTGAATATAAGAGCATTATCAGGAAAATACGTAATATCCGTCCGGATATACATTTAACTTCGGATTTTA
>MDTA01154838.1_pt1 | contig 10835 bp, 9 predicted proteins | sample 811151 | NCBI WGS metagenome assembly MDTA01 (sample SAMN05326648, study PRJNA326480) | marine metagenome | isolation source: seawater | place: Indian Ocean: South | collected 2010 | reverse complement strand
TTTTTTAACAAATATTATGGATGAATATAGTCTGAAATTAGACAAATATTTAATGCCAATTGTTTCAAATATTGGTTCCCCAATTATTTTGGAATTAGGCGTTGAAAATGGACGTTCAACAAAAAAATTTTTAGAAATATGCAAGAAAAAAAATGGAAAAGTATTTTCTGTAGATATTAACGATTGTTCAAATGTAACTACAGATGAAAATTGGCAATTTTACAAAACAAGAGATGATAATTTTGAATTTATAAAATCAAAAATTCCAAGTAAAATAGATATTTTATTTATTGATAGTCTACACGAGGCTGGTCATGTTAAAAAATTATTTTATGGATATTATCCAATTTTAAAAAATAACGGATATATATTCATTGATGATATTTCTCATTTACCTTATTTAAAGAATAAAGAAAGAGATAATTTTTACTGCGAAATTAACAATAAAGAAACATTTGAATTATTGATTTCAATTTATTCAAAAAATTTTGAAAATTTTGACTTAGACTTTTCATTTATGTCCTCTGGATTAGCTATAATTAAAAAAAAAAATGATAAAGAACTTTTACCTTTTAATAAATTAAGTGACCGAACTATATCTTTCAAAAATATTTTAAGAAAAATATGGAAAAAAGTGAAAAAAATTTAATTTTATTCATGCCTTCTATAGAAGGTGGTGGGGTAGAAAAAAATCTTTTTATAATATCAAATTATTTGTCAAAATTTTATCCAAATTTAATACTAATTACCTATGATAAAAAATTTAAAAATAGATTTAATAGAAAAATTAATATTCTGACACCAGGTTCAAAATTTATAAAATCACCGAGTAAATACTATAAATATTTTAGATGCCTAATTTTGCTATTTATTGTTTTGATTAAAAATAAGAACACTACAACTTTTGCTTTCCAAGCTAATATTTATTCAATTATTTTATGTAAATTGCTTTTTAAAAAGATTATTGTTAGATCTAATTCGTCACCATCAGGATGGAGTAAAAATTTTTTTAAAAACTTTATTTTTAAAGTTTTTTTACCTTTTGCGGATAAAATAATAGTAAATAGCATCAAATTTAAGAAAGAGTTAGATGAAAAATTTAATGTTAATTCAATTTTAATTTACAATCCATTAAATCTCAAAGAAGTTATTAGATGCTCGAAGTTACCATTAAAAGATAATTTTTTTAATTCAAAAAAATTTATAAATATAATTAATATTTCTAGATTTACTGATCAGAAAGATCATAAAACACTTCTAAAAGCTTATGAATTAGCCTGTAAAAATATTAATTGTAAACTTTTATTGATGGGTTATGGAGAAAACTTAGAGGACATAAAAAAATTTATTAATGAAAAGAAAATAAAAAAAAATATTAAAATTCTAAATTTTAAATCAAATCCATTTAATTATTTAAGAAAAGCTGATATATTTATCTTAACTTCAATCTACGAAGGTCTCCCTAACGTTTTACTTGAGGCACTAGCATTAAAAAAATATGTAATTTCAACTAATTGTCCAACAGGACCTGAAGAAATACTTGGAAAAGATAAATATGGAGACTTATTCCAAATAGGTGATTATAAAGCTTTATCGAAAAAAATTTTAAATTTTAAAAAAAATTCAAAAAATATTAAAACTAAAGCAAATAAAGGTTTTTTATCTCTAAACAGATTTGATTATACAAAAAATTTAATAAAATATCATAAAATTATTAAAAATATTGAGTAAATGTGATTAAAATTTTAAAAAAGAAAATAATTTTAGTTTTAGAAAAATTATCTCTACAAAAATATTTGAAGGATGAATTAGCTAAACCATTATTCTATAATGCTGGAAAAAAAAATATTCTTACGTTAAGAAGTTTTTTAAATCTTAAATCTAAAAAAAAATTTTTTATTATAAGAAGAACACCTGGTGCAGGTATGTTTTCAAATGTAACTTTCGTATTAAATAAAATCAGATTTGCAAAAAAATATAATCTTATACCAGTGATTGATATGTATAATTTTACCACAATCTATAATGAAAAAAATACAATTTTATCATCTAAGAATTCATGGGAATATTATTTTACTAAATTAAATAAATATTCGTTAGAGCATGTATATAAAAGTAGAAAGTATTATATTTGTGATAACAAATTAAAAGGAGACTTTTCACTTAATATTTTAGATAAAAAAATAAATAAATATTTTAAACTCATTAAAATCAAAAATTATTTGTTAAAAAAATCAAATATTTTTATCAAAAAAAATTTTAAAGAAAATCAAAAAATACTTGGTATCCATTTTCGCGGTACCTCCTATAAAGTTGCTCAAAAACATGCTCTGCCTCAATCGCCAAAAATAATGATCACACACGTTAAAAAACTTATTGAAAAGTATAACTATAATAAAATTTTTATTTCAACTGAAGAACAAAAATATTTAGATATATTTAAAAGAGAATTTAGTGATATGTGTTCATTTACAAAATCTTTTAGATCTAACAAAATAGATGCATTTAATACATACCCAAGAAAAAACCATAGATATGAACTTGGAAAAGAAATTATTCTAGATACACTTATTTTATCTAAATGCGATGGATTAACTTTTGTTAGATCGAATGTAACATCTGCGGCAATATCATTGAAAAAAAAACCAATTCAAATTCATGAAATAAATCTTGGATATAATAGCTCAAATAAATTTATTGCTCGATGGCTTTGGTATTTAAAAGCTGTTTTACCAAAATGTTTTTTTGGATTAAAAATAAAAAATGAAAAAAATCAACTAATTAAATAAAGATTTTAATGAAACAAAAACTTCCTAATATATTTAAACCAGATGGTCTCTTTAAACTTACAAGATTGGGTAATAAATTTGATGGAGGGTATTTAATTGGAGAAAGCACTGTTTTAGAATCAAAATGTTTAATTTCCCTAGGAACAGGTTTAGAAATCAGTTTTGAAAAAGACTATTCATTAATAAATAAAAATAAAATTTTTTTAGTTGATAATAAAAAAGAATCCACATATTTTAAAAATGAATTTTTAATTTCACTTAATTATTTAAGAAATTTTAATTTTAAACCACTATTTCAATCGATAAAAAAATTTTTTTTATCGAATAAATTTCATAATGATCACGTTTTTTTGAGAAGACACATAACTTACAACTCTTTAAATGAAATTTTAAGTTTGGTTGACCAAAAAAACCAAATATTGATTAAAATTGATATTGAAGGTTCCGAATATAGAATTTTAGATTCATTACTAGAAAACAATGAAAAATTTATTGGCATGATAATTGAATTTCATGATGTAGATCTCCACATTGAAAAAATTTCAAAATTTATAAGTGAAATACCGTTAGTACTTACTCATATTCACTCAAACAATATTGGACAAGTTGATCAGAATAATAATCCAACAATGATAGAGATGACTTTTGAAAAAAAACCAATTAAAATTCATGGTGAATTCAAGACACCCAATAAACTTGATTTTAAAAATGATCCATACAAAGATGAAATCGAAAATTATTTAGATTAATTTTAATTTAGCTAAAAAACTTTTGATTTTCCAAAGAACAATTAAACAAAAATGTGAAATATAAATTTTTGACTCGATCATATAATTATAATTAAAATTAATTCTTTTTTCAAATAATTCATATATTTGATTTTGGTTTTCAATATATCTTTTAAAACCATTTAGTGCGTATCTCTCTCGATAAGTTTTAGAACTAAGTATCAAATTTTTTTTTACCTTTTGTCTCTTACCGTCAATAAGAAGACCAATTTTTTTATTAATAATATACTCATTCATAGTTGCATCATTATGAGCAATTAGGTATTTACCATAAGAAATTGCCTCTACATGACCCATACCAATACCCTCTTTTTTTCTAGGGCAGATATAAACATCTGTTTTTTTTAAAAAATTGATAAACTGGTTTTTTTTTATAAAATTTGATTTTATTTTTTTTATTCTACAATTTAAATTTTTTGTGATTAAATTATCACTATCTTTGTAACCCAAATAATAAATACAATTGATGTCTTTTTGATCAAAAATATCAATCCAATCAGCCAATTTTAAACTATTTCTGTTCCAAAATAAAATATCTAATTTACTTTTGTTTTTTGTAACTTTCTTATTTTTAACAAAATATTGTAAATCAATAGAATTAATTTTATTTTTTAAAGAGTATGACTTCAGCTTTTTAGAAAAAAATATAACTTTTATATTAAAATACTCAACAATATCCCACAATGTTTTTCTAAAATTATAAGGATAGTGAAAACTGTCGTACATCGGTGCCCAAACTATGTTCTTTTTTTTAATCTTATTTAATACAGATAATGGGGGAAGCATTTGGAAACAAAAAAAATCATCAAATTCATTTATATTATTAGGATAGTCTTTGTCAGATTTAATATAAAAGTGTCTGACTTCAAATTTTGTTGAAAAGATTTCTTTAAGAAAATTTCCACTTTTTGTATATCTATGATAATGGTGGTCTATAAAAGCTAATTTGGGTTTCATTAAATTATTGAAGCTTTTTTATATGCTCTCAAATTTTTTGACATCCAATCTAGAATTAATTTAATTCCTTTTTTTTTTGAAATTTTTGGTATCCAATTTAATTCTTTTCGCACTCTTGAAATATCACTAATATATAATTTCTGATCTCCGATTCTTGCTTTATTAAATGAATACTTTATTTTTTTTTTGTAATTTTTTTCAAGGTAATTAAGAAGCTCTAAAATGCTAATTGAATTATTTCTTCCTCCGCCAACATTATATACTCTTGATAGAACTTTATTTTTTTTGAAAATTAAATAAAATAATTTTAATAAATCATCAATATGCAAGATATCTCTTACTTGTTTTCCATTTCCAAAAATTTTAATTTTTTTTTCACTTAAAAAGCATAAAATCATCCAAGCTATCCAGCCTTGATCTTCAATGCCAAATTGATTATGACCGTAGATACAGCTTTGACGTAACACAACACCATCTATACCAAAAGTTTTATAATAATCTATTATATACTGTTCGGAAGCGCCTTTAGAACATCCATATGGTGAGTGAAAATCTAATCCCTGATTTTCAGAAATGCCAAGTTTTTTTTTATCTGAAAAATCGTATCTTTCTTTATTTTCACTTATTTTTGTATTGTTTAAATCACCATAAACTTTATTTGTCGATAGATGTACTATTCTTACTTTCTTTTTCACCTTTCTTAATACTTCTAATAAATTAAAAGTTCCTAATGCGTTTGACTCAAAATCTAATCTTGGATTTTTTATCGAAGTTGTAACAGCAACTTGACCTGCACAATTTAAAACAAAATCTGGCTTAAATTTATTTATACTTTTCTGAATCGAGCTATAATTTCTAAGATCACCCTTTTCAAATATAATCCTACTATCTAAATTTTTTAGATTTGATTTAGATCCTTTTCTGATCAGATTATCAAAAATTTTTACTTTGAATTTTTTTTTGAGAAAAAAATTTGCTGCATTATACCCAATAAATCCAGCGCCACCAGTAATAAAAATTTTTTTCATTATTATAGTTTATAAATCTTATTTTTTTTATACCACTCAAATGTATCCATAAATTTTCGATCAAAGTCTGAAAATTTAATATGTGAAATAGACTTAATAATTTTTTTGTTATCTCCATGAGTCTTTAAAACATCTGCCTTATCTTTTTTGATCATTTTAAATTTGACAGGGTAATCTTTATTAAATTTATTTAGTATCTTAAGTATATTTTTTGGTCTATTCGAACAAATATTAAATATTTTGTGGTCTTTGAATTTTTTTTTTATAATTTTATTGATCATATTTGTTACATCTCCAATATATGTAAAATCCCTATCGTGATTTCCGTAATTATTCAGGTAAAAAAAACTTTTTTTAAAAAATGATTGAAATAATTTTAACATAAACATGTCTGGTCTTCCCCATTCTCCATAAACAGTAAAAAATCTTAACCCAATTATTTGGGTTTTTACAATTTTACTATAATAATTGCCCACTTCTTCGTTAATTTTTTTACTTATACCATAAATACTTTTTGGATTAAGTGGATAATTTTCATTTATAGGAAATTTTTTTACATCCCCATAAATTGAACTTGAGGATGCGTAAATAAATTTATCTACTTTATATTTTTTTATCAATTTTATAACGTTATTAAATCCATTAATATTTGTATCAAGGTATTTATTTGGATTAACCAAAGAATATCTTACACCTGCTTGTGCTGCTAAATGGATAATAATTTTAGATTTACTTTTTGAAAAAAACTTGTCTAATTTATATTCATTTGTAATATCTAATTTTTTAAATTGAAATTTTTTATATTTTTTTAAAATTTCAAATCTTTTTTTCTTTATTTTAATCGAATAATACTCATCAAAAGAGTCTACTCCACAAACTTGGAAATTTTTTTTTAGGAGAGATATAGCTAAGTTAAAACCAATAAATCCAACAACACCCGTAATAAAAATTTTTTTCATTGTGATTTAATAACTTTTTTTATATTTTTTAAATATTTATAAATAAAAATACAAAGAACTAATAATTTATTTTGACCATTATTCAATCTAATCTTGATTTCTTCTTTAAAATGATCGTTAAAATTTATTTTACTTGAGAAACCACCTCTTCTAAATATACCAAATAATTCATTTTTCTTTGTTCCAACTCCTTTAAATTTATTTTTTTTTATCATTCTAAAAAAATAATCATAATCAGCTGAATATTTGTAATTTGTATTATAATAACCATTTAATTTAGCAGCAGAATTTCTAATATAAAAACCTGTTGAATGACTAGAGTAAAACCCCCAGCTCCAATTTATTTTATAAGGTTTATATCCATACAAAATCCCCCAATGTTTTTGCACAGCTCCAAAAAAAAAGTCTTTGTTAGGATATTTTAAATTATACTCATTTAATATTTTTAATGCATCTGGTGTCAATAAATCATCAGAATTCACAAAGCCAATTAATTCACCTCGGGCTAAATCTAAACCTTTGTTAAAAGCATCATATATCCCATTATCGTTATCGCTAATCCAATAATCTATTTTATCTTCATATTTTTGTATTACAGACAAAGATCCATCTTCTGAATTTCCATCAATGACAATGTACTCAAAATCTTTGAATTTCTGATTAAACACACTCTTAAAAGTTTGTTCTAACAAATCTTTGCGATTTTTTACAACAGTAATCAAACTAATTAAAGGACGTTTAGAGGTTTGCTCTTTATTCTTTATTCTTAATCCACCATGCTTGAAAGGTGGTTTTTTGTTAGTATAAGAATAAATTGAGCAAATATTCATTATAATTTAAAAATTTTTTTAAACTGATTAAGAATAAACTGAATTTCTTTATTAGTAAGTTCATAATAAATTGGTAAAGATACTTCTTGATTATAAAAATTTATTGCTGATTTAAATTCTTTTTTTTTAAATTTTATTTTTTTTTTATATAATGGCTGTGTATTTACCGGAACATAATGAACTTGCAGAATTATATTGGATTTCATAAAATGCTTAAATAATTTTCTTCTATTTAATTTCGTTTTTTTAAAATCAATTAATAATGGATATAAATGATAACTATTAAAATAGTTATTTTTTCTAGGTGGGATTTTAAAAATTTTATATTTTGAAAAAAAACTATCGTATTTATTTGCTATTAAATTTCTCTTACTAGTAAATTTGTTAATCTTTTTTAATTGAGAAGAACCTAAAGCACATTGAAAATCGGTAATTCTGTAATTATACGCCAACTCTTGAACTTCGTAGTATCCATTAAATCTTTTATTATTTACTGGAGATCTAATAATCCCATGCGATCGGTTAACTGATGAGCTTTGGTAAATTTGTATATTGTTTGTTAATATAGCACCACCTTCTCCTGTAGTAATTGTCTTAACTGGATGAAAACTTAAGCATACTGCATCAGAGAACTTTACTGCATAACCTTGATCATTATTGATTTTTGATCCAATCGCATGACAATTATCATTCACAAGCTGAATATTATATTTCTTTTTAAACTTATTAATTCTCAGCCAGTCAGAGGGCTGTCCTGCATAATCAGTAACAATCATTGCTTTAATCTTTTTATCTTTTTTGAGTTTTTGCTCAACCAAATCCAAATCCAAAGAATAATCATTTAAATTAATGTCAACAAAAAGAGGCTTTGCACCAACGTGTAAAATTGCATTAATTGCTGAAATAAAAGTAATCGGTGAACATATTACCTTATCATCTTTTTTCCATTTAAGTGCTTTTGCAACTAAATGAAGTGCGGCTGAACCATTGGAGACTGCAACACAATATTTTGATTTAAAATATTTTTTTAAGTTTATCTCAAATTTTAAAACTTCTTCACCTTGTGTAATTTTTGATTTTTTTAATACTTTAAGAACATTTTTTCTATCAGAACTATCTATGTATTGTTTTCCATAATTAATTAATTTCATCTTTAAAGTGAATTATCGAATTCTTTTAATTTTTTTGATAATTCGTTAACAGTCAAATAATCTGGATTGGATAAACTATTGTAAGATGATTTATTAACTTTTTTTTGAACTTTAATATTTTTAAAATCTGGCATAATTAAAAAGTAATTCTTTTTTTCAATTGTTCTATATTTCTCTTGAGATGTAATTAATTCTTCGTGAATTTTTTCTCCAGGTCTAATTCCAACAATTTTAAAATTTTTTTTTCCGAGAGCTTTTACAACATCTGTAATTTTATAAGATTTTAATTTTGGCACAAATACTTCTCCTCCTTGCATATTTTTTAAACAAGTCAAAACAAACTCAGTGGCTTCATTTAAAGATAAACTGAATCTCGTCATGTTTTCATCTGTAACAGTTAAGGGAATTTTATTTTTAATTTGATCAAGAAATACCGGTATTACGGAACCTCTACTACCAAAAACATTACCATATCTTGAAATAGAAAATATAGTTTTTCTTTTACCCTTAAAGTTATTTGCAGCAACAAACAATCTTTCTGCAGTTAATTTTGTGGATCCATATAAATTTACAGGAGAAACAGCTTTATCAGTACTCACACATAGTACTTTTTGGACATTAGTTTTTTGTAAACAGCTTTCAACGATATTTTGGGTTCCAAGAACATTTGTCTTTACTGCCTCAAAAGGATTATACTCAGTTGCCGTTACTTGTTTTAACGCTGCTGCGTGCACAACAATATTAACGTTCTCCCTTAAGGCATAATCAATTCTAGCTTTATCTCTAACGTCTCCTAAAAAAAATCTAAAAATATCCTTATTTTTTTTGACAAAATCCAATTCTTGCATTTGAAATTGTTTAAATTCATCTCTACTAAAAATAATGATTCTTTTCGCAAGCTTTTTTTCTGTTAGCTTTTCACTAAAAGCTTTACCAAAAGATCCTGTTCCACCAGTTATCAAATAAGTTTTTTTCATAGCTAAACTTTTTCCTTTATAACATTATTATTTTCTATTTTAATAATTGAGTTACATCCATATAAATTTTTTTTATTATGTGAAATCATAATTATAGTTTTATTTTTAAAAAGTTCATAAATCGTATCAATAATTTTTTTTTCATTTACAGTATCTATTTGACTAGTTATTTCGTCTAGTAAAATAATTTCCGCATCCTTACATAATGCTCTAGCTATTGACAATCTTTGCTTTTGACCACCTGATAAATTTTGACCATTTTCTCCTATAAAATCTTTTATAATGTTGCCTTTTTCATCTAAAAAACTATTAAGCTCCAACTTCTGAAGTAAATTAGTCAATTGATTATTTGAAATTTCTTTATTTGGATTATATTTAAAAATATTATCAGTAATAGTATCATAAACAAAATAAGGATCTTGAGTTAAATAAACTGCTTTATTCTTTATCAAATTGAAATAATCACTAGACGATAGTTTTTTTTCGTTAACTAATCTTTCTCCAGTTGATGGATCTAAAAGTCCAACTATAATGTTTATTAAAGTTGTTTTTCCAATGCCGCTCTCAGCATAAATTCCAATTTTTTCTTTATCATTAATTTCTAAGTTAAGATTCTTAAAAAGAAATTTATCATATTTACTATATCTAAAAGATATATTTTTTAATTCAATTTTCCTAATTTCATAATCTTTTGACAAAGAATTTTCTGAATTGTTTTTTTTATTTTTCTTAATTTTTCCAAATTCAGTTTCAAGAATCTTGAAAGATGCATGTCCCAAAGTAATTTTATTATAAAGCGAGCCTAAACCGTTTATAAAAGGCATCAATCTTAAAGCTGCTATTAAATAAACCGAGAATATTGCTATAATTTCATTCAAAGAAATTTCTAGATTCATATTAATTGTTAAAATAAGTGCTATAGAAAAAATTGAAATAGTTAAAACTTCTAAAAGTGGTTTTGGCAAAGATCCAATTATACCACGTAGAATAATCAAGTTATCAAAGGCAGAAATTGAATGCATAATATATTTTTTAAAATTATTTTGGATTCCATATAATTGTATTTCTGATAATCCATTAACTACTGTTGTTAACTTTCCTAAATTTAATTTAGCTAATTCAGCTCTCTTTTCTGATAATTCAAATAATTTTTTTTTTGTAAAATGATAAAAAATAAAAATTATTAACGACAACAAACATAATAAAAAAAAAGTCGGTTTAAAATTATAATAAAGTAAAAGTGCGATAATAGAGATAGTTATAAATATTGTTTTAGCGAATTCAATTATACTGAATAGAAAATTTGAAACGAAATTATCTATTTCATTATAAATATTCCTTATAATTTCAGATTTT
>MDTA01078508.1_pt1 | contig 10835 bp, 8 predicted proteins | sample 811151 | NCBI WGS metagenome assembly MDTA01 (sample SAMN05326648, study PRJNA326480) | marine metagenome | isolation source: seawater | place: Indian Ocean: South | collected 2010 | reverse complement strand
TTTTTTACATATACAGTTGTCGGTGAAATGGGTTATTCCTGGGAAGTTGCGCTTGGTGCAGTTTTTCTTGCAGGCATATTATTTGTAATAATAAGCGTCACTCCGCTAAGACGATGGATGCTTAACAGCATACCAATGAATCTAAGAATTGCTATGGGAGCTGGGGTTGGTTTATTTGTTGGATTCATTGGCTTAAAAACTGGTGGGATAATCATACAAAATGATGCAACCTTTTTAAGTTTAGGAAATTTAAAAAATACTGAGACTTTGTTAACAGCTTTAGGTTTTTTATTAATTTTAGTATTAGCATTAAAAAAAATTACTGGTGCGATAATTATAGGTATTCTAATAATTACGATTTCAAGTTTATTATTAGGCTTAGTTGAATTTAATGGAATTATTTCTGCTCCTCCAGATATTAGTTCAATTTTATTGAAGCTAGATATTTTTGGTGCAATAGATATTGCCATGATAAGCATCATTTTTTCTTTTCTGTTTGTTAATTTGTTTGATACAGCAGGAACATTGTTAGGTGTTGCTTCAAGAGCAAATCTTATAGATGATTCAGGAAAAATTAAAAATCTTGATAGAGCATTGAAAGCTGATAGTTCGGCTAGTATCGCAGGATCATTATTTGGCTGCTCACCAGTTACGAGTTATGTAGAAAGCTCTGCAGGAGTGGAGGCAGGTGGAAGAACTGGCTTGACTGCAGTAGTGGTAGGAATTTTTTTCTTGATAGCTATTTTCTTCTCTCCTATTGCATCAATGGTTCCCAGTTATGCTACAGCTGGAGCTTTAGTTTACGTGGCAATTTTAATGCTTGGTGGAATGGAAAAGCTTGATTGGAAGGACAACACTGAACTATTGCCGGCTCTTATAATGATAATTATGATTCCATTATCTTTTTCAATTGCTGATGGAATTGCAATAGGTTTCATTGTATTTGTAGTATTGAAAATATTTTCTGGAAATATTAAGGACATTTCTTCAGGAGCATGGTTTTTAACATTAATTTTTATAAGTAAATATATTTTCCTATCATAGTAAAAAATTTTTCTAATTAAATTTGAGGTAATTATTATTAATACAAAATATCAAATTCTGAAGTCCACATCTATTATAGGTTCATCTTCAATATTTGTAATGATTTTGGCGATGATTCGTATAAAAGTTATCTCAATGGTGGTTGGGGTTATTGGTGTTGGTCTAATGGCAAATTTAAATGCTTTGTTAGCAACCATATCAACAATATCTAGTATGGGTATCCATCAAAGAAGTGTTCGTGAAATTTCCATAGATTATAGTTCTAACAATGAGATTTTATTTCAAAGAAGATCTAGTATTCTTAAAACTCTATCATTTATTCTAGGTCTTTTAGGATTATTACTGTCGATATTTTTAAGTGAGAATTTGAGTACGTGGGTCTTCGGAGATAAGTCTTATAACTTTAATATTCAAATTTTAAGTATTGCAATAGTGTTTGTTCTATTGAATAACGCTTTCACATCCATAATTCAAGGCACTCGAAAGATATCTTATCTTGCTTATGCAAATATTTTTGGATCTCTTTTAGGTAGCTTAATAGCATTATTTTGCTTTTTAAAATATGGTCTTGATGGAATTGTATGGGCATTACTTGCAATTTCAATTGCTCAAGCTCTATCAACAGGTTATTTTCTTCAAAAAATTAAACTAAGAACATATATTTTGAGTCGTTTAGATGATTTTAAAATAGCTTGGAGTCTTCTTAGAGATGGTACGCCATTGATGCTAAGCAGCCTCACCACTTCATTAACAACATTAATTATTATGGCATTAATTACTCGTGAATTAGGCATATCATATGTTGGATTATATAGTGCTGCATTTTCATTATCTGTTTTCTTTGTTGGATTTGTTTTGAGCTCTATGAGTGCTGATTACTATCCCCGCTTGTCTTCAACAATTGATAAAAAAGAAGAAATGAATCAAATTGTTAATGAGCAAACAGAGGTTGGAATTCATCTAACAATTACTGGTATGTTAGCATGTTATGCAATAGCACCATTTTTGATAGAAATATTTTATTCAAAAGAGTTTCTTCCTGCTACAGAACTTCTTCAATGGTTTTTGTTAGGTTGCTTTGGACGAGTGATATCTTGGCCTTTAGGTTTTATTATATTAGCGCTAGGTAAAAGTAAATTGTTTTTTCTATCAGAACTTACTATCAATATTCTTCACTTAAGTTTGGTTTGGTTTGCAGTTAATTATTTATCAATCAAAGAGACTGCTCTTGCTTTTTTCATTACATACATAGCATATACAATCTTTATGCTTTTAATTTCTCATAAATTAATTGGATTCAAATGGGAAGCAAAAGTTTTTAAATTAATTATTTTATCTATATTTCAATTCTGTACAGTTGCCTTTGTAATTTTGTATATGCAGAATTGGTTAGGTATTTCCATTCTAGTAATTTTAATCTTTCAATCTTTTGTTGCATCTTTAAAAGAGATTAGAGATATAATTGGATCAGAAAATAAGACTTTGGTAAGAATATTAAATTATCCTATTATCAAAAATTTAATTAGTACTAAAGAATGACTTCAGCTCCATTAGTAAGCATTGCCATTATTTCGTTTAATAATGAAAATTACATTGGTGAGTGCATTGAGTCATGTTTAGCTCAAACATATGAAAATATAGAAATAATAATTGCTGATGACGCATCAACTGATAATTCGTTAAGGATTATTAATGAATATGCTCTTTTGCATCCGTCTAAAATAAAGGTAATTAACTCAAAAATAAACTGCGGTGTTTCACCTACCTTCAATAAGGCTGTAAGAGCAAGTAAAGGAGAATGGTTTAAATATATATCATCAGATGATCTTCTTATCAGTGATTGTATTGAAAACTACATAACAGAAATCTCCAAACTAAATTTAAAGTCAGGAATTTTATTTGCAAAGATGAAAACTTTTGGAGCAAATCCTAAAAAAAATATTCCTTTTAAAATGCCTGATATCTTTAAAATAGATGCAGATGAAAAGATCAAATCAATCTTAATTGACAATACGTTGCCAAGTCCAACTGCGTTTTTTAATATGAATACTTTATATGAATTAGGACTTTCAAATGAAGAGTATGCCTTTATTGAAGATTATCCTTTATGGCTGAAGGCGATCTTGAATGGAGTAAGCCTCAAGTATCTTGATATTTACACTGTTAAATATAGATATCATGAATCTTTATCAAATTCACTTGATAAAATTGGCAACATAAAATTTTATAAATCAAGGTTAAAATTTTTTCGCAGTGAGATTTGGAGTAGAAGGATTGGAATTACGAAGCTTAAAAATATTGATGATTTTATTTCATTACACAGCACTATAATCTTAATTAAGATATTTTCAAATAAAAAAACTATCCTTTATAGGATCATATCTCTTTTTTTGAGGTTTCTAAAACCATACTCAATTTTAAGGAAACTGTTAGGTATTATTCACAAGTCGGATAGTCAAAAATAAATCAAACCTTCCGAAAACAATTAATAAAAAGTATAATCCACCAAATATCAAAGGTGAAAAAGTAAGTAATTGGAACATAAATGAGTCTTATTAAAATAATTAATTTCCCGTCAATTGGGGACGATAGAGGCTCATTAGTTGCAATGGAGACAACTGATAAAGTTCCATTTGAAATTAAGCGGGTGTATTTTATATTTGACACACTTAAAGATGTATCAAGGGGTTTTCATGCTCACAAGCATCTTAAACAAATAGCTATATGTGTCTCTGGAAAATGTCGTATGATAATTGACGATGGAAAAAACAGAGAAGATGTATGGCTTGATTCTCCAAACAAAGGTCTTTTGATTGAAACCAATATTTGGAGGGAAATGCATGATTTTAGTGAGGATTGTGTTTTGTTGGTTTTAGCAAGCGAGCATTATAATGAATCAGATTACATAAGAAGTTATGACGATTTTAAGAGGACAATAAATTGATGATTGTCTCGTTAAATTTTTAAATTATTAAATTGAAACAAAAAACTTTATAAAAAATATTTGTCGGAGAAATATAAACCTTAAAAATGATTCCTTTTCTTGATCTTAAAGCAATTAATAAAAAGCATCGCAAAAGTTTAATTGATGCAGCTACCAGAGTTATAGATTCTGGCTGGTATGTTCTGGGTCAAGAAGTAAAATCATTTGAGGAAGAATTTGCAGCTTATTGCAACACCAAACATTGTATAGGAGTTGCAAATGGATTAGATGCTCTTCTTATAACACTCAGAGCATGGAAAGAAATGGGAAAGCTTGAGGATGGAGATGAAATTATTGTTCCAGCAAATACATATATTGCGAGCATTTTAGCCATAACTGAAAATAAATTAAAACCCATATTTATTGAGCCGGATATTGTTTCATACAATATTTGTCCAAATAAAATACAAGATGCAATCACAGAAAAAACAAAAGCAATTTTAGTGGTTCATTTGTATGGGCAAATTGCTTCAATGAATGAGCTTTTGCAAATAGCTAATAGTAATGAGCTATTAGTTCTAGAAGATTCTGCCCAAGCATGTGGTGCTGAAATAAGTGGTAAACGAACTGGAGGATGGGGTCATGCTTCTGGTTTTAGTTTTTATCCTGGTAAGAATTTAGGTGGACTTGGTGATGGTGGTGCTATCACTACAAATGATGATGATTTAGCAAATGTTGTCAGAGCTTTGGGTAACTATGGTAGTAACAAAAAATATGAAAATTTATATAAAGGTATCAATAGCAGACTTGATGAACTACAGGCAGCTTTCTTGAGAGTCAAACTAAACTATTATGATAGTGAGATATTGTTACGACAACAAATTGCAATAAAGTATGCAAAGGAAATAAAAAATAATCTTATTAGTCTGCCAATTGATAAAAATATTTCTTTAAAGGATTTAAAACATCATGTCTTTCACCTTTTTGTTGTTAGAGTTGAAAATAGAGATAAATTTCAATCTCACATGAGTAAACATCAGGTTGATACGATGATTCATTACCCTATCCCACCTCATAAACAAGATGCATATTCAAATTATAATAGTTTATCTTTTCCAATTACTGAAAAAATTCATAGGGAAGTTGTAAGCCTGCCAATGGGTCCAACTATGGATGGTGCTGATATTTCCAGAGTAATTGAAGCTGCTAATTCTTATAACGGGTAAAATTTAAGTATAATTAATTCATGAAAATGTCATTTTCATTGATACTCTTTACTTATAATCAAGAAAAATTTGTTTCTCAAGCAGTCAATGCTGCACTTTATCAAAAATGCGATCCCATTGAAATTTTGATTACTGATGATTGCTCTAGTGACAAAACATTTGATATTGTTTTGGATACAGTAAAGAACTATAAAGGTCCTCATAAAGTATTACTAAATCGTAATAATAAAAATCTTGGTCTTTCTGGTCATATAGATAAAGCACATAAACTCTCTTCAGGCGATGTTATTATAGGTGCAGCAGGTGATGATGTATCTCATCCAAATCGTTGTCAAAAGATAATTGACTGCTATAAAAACAAAAGTCCTTTACTTGTTTTTTCATATGCAGATGTAATTGATAGCAATGGTAAAGAAGCCTCACATGGATATTATAATGCTTCGCTATATAAATCTAATAATATGATAGAGATAGCGCGTTCTGGCTCTCTCTATTTAGGAGCAACAGGTGCATGGCATCGAAATTTATATGATAAATATGGATCCTTTGAAGAGCATGCTTACGAAGATCTAATATTTGGCTTTCGAGCAGCATTGGAAAAAAATTTTTATATTTTGGATGAGTCACTAGTGACATATAGGCTAGGATACGGAGTGACTGGCAAGGACTCATTTTTTAAAAATACTGAAAGTTTCAGAAGAAATAGAATGAAGAGTTTACAGGTTATAAAAGCAGTATATGTTCAACGACTCAAAGATGCTCTAACTTTTGGATATTCATCTAAATCATTAATAATAAAAACTATTGAACATGAACTTCTAAAGGCAGATATCGGAATAAGGTTTTATAGTGAAAAATCATACAAATTTTGGAGTGGAATGTTTCATAACCCAATTTTAACCTTTAAGCGGTATGTTTTAGAAAATTTAAGGATATTTCGTTTTAAAAAAAATTTAAAAATTTTTAAAAAGTCCTCTCCGCTTTAATAATTAGTATAATATCAGGCTTTGTTTGTGATTTTCGTAAATCAGACGATAGAATATTTAACTTATCACGCCAGTGACCAACATAATGTACTTCTCTAAAAGTTGCGTTAAGGTAAGGTTTTAATGCATCAGTAAATGAATCTCCTACAACCCATATTTGTTTGTCAACAATTGGATTCGAGTTATATACGATCTCTTGATTACCAAAGGCTTCGTTTATTGCAGCTTCTTGATTGACATCCTTAGTTAGGAAATATGAGTGATCAATATTCGCCAACCATGAATCACCATTTTCAAGTTTGTAATCTTTAATCTTAGATATCTTAATAAGATCTCCTGCAATCGTATCTCTCATAGAAAACTCTACTTTTGGTCCTATGTATCCTAATTTTGATAGCAAATTATTCAGTGCTATAAAAGAGCCTTTTTCATTCCAATGAGTATCAGTTTTATAATATAAATATCCCTCCGATTTTTTTACATTTATTAAATCATCTGTTGGATCATATACAGTTAAGTTTGTAATACCATTTAACTTAGATAGATAAAAATCGATATAACGCTCTTTTGAAAAAGGAGTTTCAAATGGTAATTTTTCGCTATAAATAGAGGACTTACTAGGTCCTATAAAAAGTGCAATTTTTGAATTTGAGTCCATACCAATAATAGATAGCTCGCTTAAAGTATCCTTAAATTTAGTAACATCATCAATACTTGGCTTAATAGCAAGTTTATGTTTTGCAACTGTTTGATTAGATGAATTGCCTAAGAAAAACCAGCCATCATACCCTTTAAACCATCTAGAAGATGAACCAACTCTGTGTTCTAATCCTTTTCTGAAATTAACATCATCAACACTTTTAATTTTGCTGAAATCATAATAATTTATTAACAATCCGATAAAGCCAATTGTAAAAACCAGTACCACCAAAGCCATGTTTCTGAGGCTCTTTTTTGTTTTACCAAATCTAATTGGCTTCTCTATAAAGACAAAAGTTAGCCATGCTAAAAAGATAGAAACGAGAACTGCAAAAATTCTTAAATCTCTTTGAGGTGTGCCATCTTCAATGATGTGAAGATAAGAAAGTATTGGCCAATGCCATAAATATAAAGGATAACTAATTAAGCCAAACCAAACAGCTAACTTATTAGATAAAATTAATCTTGCTAGAACACTTGTATTACCGCCAATTATTATTAAGACCGCTCCAATAACAGGTGCAACAGCAGCATAAGATGGAAAAGGATCATTCTTATTTATAAAAAAAATAGAGCCTATCAATAAAATAATGCCTAGAAAAGTTATAAATCCATTGTGAATCAGTGCTAACAAAATATTGCTAAACTTTGACCGAATAGAAAGGTTTCTCTCAAAATTAAAAGGATATGGTTTATAGAGCAATATCCATGCTAAAACACTACCTGTAAGCAACTCCCAAAACCTTCCATATGGTAAGAAAAATATTTGAGCTGGATATTTCTCTACCATGTTAATGTTTACTAGAAATGAGAATATCATCAATACAAGACATACCAAAAGAAGATTTAATTTAATTTTCCATGCTAGCCACAAAATTAATGGCCAAAAAATATAAAATTGCTCTTCTACTGCTAAACTCCATAAGTGAAGCATAGGCTTAAACTCTGCCTCAGCATCAAAATAGCCAATTTCAGCAGCAAAAATAAAATTACTTACAAATCCAGCTCCAGCAGCTATATGTTTACCTAGCTGATTAAACTCATCTGCTAATAATACAAACCATCCAAAAATAAGAGAAAAGATCATAATAGTTATTAGTGAAGGAAAAATTCTTCTGATTCGGCGTCCATAGAAATCGCCAAAACTAAAACTTTTTTTATCTAAATTTTCAAAAATATGACTTGTGATTAAAAAACCACTTATTACAAAGAAAACATCAACGCCAACAAAGCCTCCAACAACAAAATAAGGAAAAGCATGAAATGCAACTACTGATAAAACAGCAAATGCCCTTAGGCCATCAACTTCAGATCTATATGCGGTTTTATAGGGATAATTCTGGTTCATCTTAAATATTACTAAATTTATCTATTATGAATTGATTGTAATTAATAGATTAACATTTAAATTCTATGGTGTTTCAATTAAATTTTTTTTTATGGAACTTAGATTTAGCAAAAGCTAAAATTTTTGCTAAATCTAAAATTGCAGATAAAAGGCTAATTATAAAAAAGTTAAATGGAAAGATAGTTTTTAGATTGCTACCTTTTTTTAATGGTAAATATATGCCCCTTAAATAAAGATAGATTAAAAAAATTAGCAGAATGCTTATCTTTGTTATATTGGGAACGAATAGTTCATTTTCAAGGCCTGTGGGGTCAACAATTCTATTCCAATTATAGGCAATAATTATTGCTAATAACGAAATTCCATAAAAGTAAATATCCTTATGCGGTCTAGAATATGGCAATCTAGCAGTATGAAAATAATTTCTGTACCATTTTCTTAATATTTCAAAAAAGCTCATTTGATTTAACTTTTCGTAATTTAGGAAATTGTTAGACTCAGTTACATTTATATTATGAAGTTCTACCCTACTCATAAAATCTCCGTCTTCTCCAGCTCTTGTAGACTCAATAAATAATCCACATATTTTAAAAACATTTTTATGCATTATGCTTCCAGGAAGAGTCTTGATAGGTTTTTCTCCATAAGTACATGCTCTAAAAATTTTTGTTAAGAAATTTTCCGCTTGATAATATGTTTTACCCCAAACAATTTGGAAATTATTAGAATCAATAATGTCCATGCTGTCTGACAGCCAATTATTACAGGGATGAGTAGATGTATCTAAAAATGCCAATAATAAGTTACTAGCCTTTACAATTCCTATATTTCTTGCATGTCCAGGATAGAGGTTTTTTTTGTGAATTAAATGAAATTTAATATCAGATTTTTCGATAAATAATTCAAAATCTTTAGGAATAGAAAAAGCATTAGATGAAGTATTAATTATAATAATTTCATTAGGAATAATTTTCCAATTAGAAATTGAGCATAATAATTTAGATAATTTTTCTTCATCATCTTGATTAGGAATAATCAATGAAATCTCTCTAATCATTATTTATGCTCACATTTTTATACGATACTTTAAGTAATATCTTTATCATAAAGCTTATTCTAACTCTTATTTGAAATAATTTATCCATTTGATAAGTTATAAATTCTCTTGGCTTTATTCACATGTTAAGATTAAAAAAAATAAATAAAATGTCATTATTTGCGATGCTGCTTTTCTTGGTTCGGTGTGAAATTTATGTCCGCTAAACAAAAATATTCACTTGGAATGGTTGTTGCTGACATAGACTTCTTTTTTTCTCATAGAATTGAGCTTGCAAAAAAATTATCAGAAAAGTATCAAATTCTAGTAATTAGTGATTTAAGAAATGTAAATAAGTCTAAACTTGCTAAGCATAGTGTTATAAAGTTTGTTCACCTCAAATCAAGAGCAAAAAAAAATAAATTTATGAACGTCTTAAGTACTTTTAGATATATTTTAGGATTAGCTTTAGCTTTAAAATCAAACAAAATTGATAATGCTTTCTTTATCACTCTTGAATCCTCAATAATCGGAGCAATTGCATCAAAATATTTAAACATTAATAAATATTATGTAATCACTGGAGCATATGTCCTTAAAGAAAATAATAAAATCAAGTTAATTGCTTCAAAAATATTCACTTATTTTAAATCAATGAATGATAAATTTATTTTCCAAAATGATGAAGATAAATTTCTTTTTGAAGAAATGCTTGGCCAAAATAATAGATTTTTTATGATTAAAGGTAATGGAATAAATTTAAGTTCAATAAAATTTGAATCGATCAGTAAAATTGAAAAAATCAAGTTTTTATTTGCTGGAAGTCTTTTTTATTCAAAAGGTGTTATTGAATACTTTGATGCTGCAAAGGCCCTTAAAAAATTTGGTGTAGATGCAGATTTTTATATCGCTGGTCAATATATTGAAAATCATCCGTTATCTATTAAGAAAGACTTGTATAAAAACATTACTAACTCTTCTTCAGTTAAATTTCTTGGAGCTTGGGATAAAAAAACTTTTTTAAAGAATATATATGATTATCATGTATTTGTATTACCATCATTTGGAGAAGGAATGCCTCTTGCTGTTATGGAAGCAATGGCCTCAGGAAGAGCCTTGATTTGTTCAAAAGTGCCTGGATGTAATCTTTGCATCTTAGAAGGTAAAAATGGTTACTTTTGTGAGGTATCTTCGTCGGATAGCCTTAAGAAATCAATGCAGAAAATGATTAATAATAAAGATCTAACTCCGGCGATGGGTAATTATTCAAGGAAGCTGGTTGAAAAAGATCTAGGCTTGGACTCAATCCTCAAAAAATATCTTGAAGCAATTCAAACCACAAGATAAATCCCAAAATAAAAATCTAAAATTAAATATGTAAAAATAAATTTATCACTAAATATGCAATACAAATATGCATAATGCGATTTTTTTAAACATATTTTTTCATGTAAATGTATAATAATTTCAATAACTCTAGGAATACATAATGAGTGATAAAGAATTTAAACGTGTTGATTCGTTATCAAGTTGGTACACAGATGAGCAGCTTGATTTTGATAAACAATTAATC